>Ga0302286_10000295_pt1 | contig 41493 bp, 23 predicted proteins | sample III_Fen_E2_3_FD_198765 | JGI IMG/M metagenome (GOLD analysis project Ga0302286, IMG submission 198765) | Peat permafrost microbial communities from Stordalen Mire near Abisko, Sweden - III_Fen_E2_3 | ecosystem: Environmental > Terrestrial > Soil > Wetlands > Permafrost | place: Sweden: Abisko...
AATTAACTATGGTTAATCAATGGGGATTCTGTTAGTAAATGTTTCCGTTTTTTAAACAGAGTTCGATGAATTTCTTCACGCGCTTTGGTTTTACGTCGTTCTGAAGGATATGGGCTGGTGCAATCATATAACCGCCATCTTTTCCCAGAATGTTGATTTTTTCGATAAGGTCTTTTTCAAGTTCTTCGTCGGTGCCGTTGGGTAGTAAATCTTGTTGGTCGATGGCACCCCAGAACGCAAATTTGTCTCCAAAATTAGTTTTCATATCAATGGGCAAGTGTCCGGGAACGCCGGGTTGAACCGGGTTGAACACTTCGAAGCCTATCTCGCGGATATCATCAAGTAATTCGGCTACTGCGCCGTCGCAGTGAAGGATTGGGATGATATCGGGTTTGGCAGCTTTAAACCGATCGACCATTTTTTTGTAAATGGGTTTTAATTGGTCGCGGAATGTTTCCGGAGGAATGATCAGGCTGGTTTGGGTACCGAAGTCGTCGCCAAACCAGATGGCATCCACGCCCCGTTCGATCAGTTGAAGGCCAACCTGAGTCTGAAATTCGGCACAGGCTTCGAATAGCGGAACCACATATTCGGCTTCCATCATCATGTCGATCAGCAGTTTTTCCATACCAACCAGCTGATGACCAAGGGAGAATACCGTTACTTCAATATCGCCAAATACGAGGTAATCGTCGTGGTATTTTTTCACGAGGGCTTCGGCATCGCGGTAACGTCCAGGAGCGAAAGGATCCGGAAATTTAAAGGCATCGATGTCGGCTTTGGTTTCTGCGTGAGCCAGTGGATAGTCCACCACTTCAACGTAGATATCGCCTTGTCGCATTTTCATGCCGTACTCATTCAGCCAGCAACCTTTCTCGTCTTTTACAATTTTGTAATTGTCGGAAACAGAAGCCCCTGTAACAACAACGTCGCTACCCATTGCAACGCGTAATTCGTTGGCACTGATGCGGTAAGTTACATCTTCGTACAGGTTTTCAGTGTAGCTAACCGGGATTCCCATTTCTTTACCGAAATGGTCGGCCAGTTGACGGCACAATTCAAATTGGAACGGAACCCGATCGGGTAGCCCCGGTATCCGTTTAAAAGCTTTTAAAACGCGTTCTCTCGAATTCATAATCGTTAGTTTTAGTGGTTAATTTATATGAGTATCTTATCTTGCCAGCGATAGTGGTTTTTCATACTGAGCCATCTTTTTATTGGGCGTTTTTCCCATGAAGAATTCCAGTTTTCCCCCGGCAACAATATCTTGATGGGTAATGTAATTCTTGAGGTATGGCTTCCCGTTTAAGATGATTTTCTGAATGTAAATATTCTCGTCTCCGGCATTGTTTGTGATTATGGTGAATTGTTTTCCGTTAGCCAGATTGATGGTTGCATTTTTTAGCTGAGGCGAACCAAAGCAATACACTCCGTTGGCCGGGTTCATCGGATAGAATCCCATGGAACTGAAAATGTACCAGGCCGACATTTGTCCACAGTCTTCGTTTCCGGAGTATCCCGAATTTCCTTCGTTATACAGATCTTTCATGATTTTTGCGCTGTAAAGCTGGGCTTTCCAGGGTTCGTTGGTGAAATCGTACATATAAACGATATGGTGGCTTGGTTCATTGCCGTGCGCATATTGACCGATAAATCCCGAAGCATTTCCATTGACATCGGTGGGTCGAACTTCAAGGGTAAAGAAAGTATCCAATTTTTTGGTGAAGTTTGGAATTCCGCCCATCAAACCGGCAAAAGAAGGCACATCCTGAGGCACATACCACAGGTATTGCCAGCCGTTTCCTTCCGTGAACGGGAAAGCTCCATTTGCTCCATAAGCCAGTGGATTAAAGTTCTCAGACCATTTACCGTCGCTGTTTTTCGGACGGAAGAATCCAACTGTTGGATCCCATAGGTTCTTATAACTTTCAGCCCGTTTGGCGAAGAAGTTATAATCATCCAGTTTACCCATTTTCTTAGCCATCTGGGCTACACACCAATCGTTAAACGCGATTTCGAGGGTGATGGAAACCGATTCTGTTTGTTTGTCTTCCGGAAAATAACCGTATTTATCCAACAGATAGAACGGTGATTTTTTGTGAGCAGTGGTGGATGATGCTTTAATGGCTTCGTAGGCCAGTTGGTAATCGACTCCCTGAATGCCTTTGAAATAAGCATCGACAATTACCGGAATTGAATGGTTTCCGATCATGCAATAGGTGTCGGTTCCCCACAATTGCCAGATGGGAAGATACCCATAGGTTTGGTATTGGCGAAGCATGGAATTGATAAATCCGGCGGTACGTTTTTCCTGAATCAGGGTGTAAAGCGGATGTGCGGCGCGGTATGTATCCCACAACGAGAAGGTGCTGTAATGGGTTTTATCCGGTGCATTTTTTATGCTGGTATCGGTACTGGTGTAATCGCCCGAAACGTCAGCAATGTTGCTCGGCTGAATAAACAGGTGATACAATCCGGTATAGAAAATCGCTTTTTGCCGGGGAGTTCCGTCAGCATCTATACAGGCCAGCTCTTTGTTCCAGGCGTTGTGCGCGCGGGTTGAGACATTCTCGAAATTGAAGCCGTTGATTTCTGCTTCCAGATTTTTGCGGGCCCCTTCCTGCGATACCGAAGAAATTCCTACTTTAATCAAGAGTGGCTGGTCGTTGTTTTTCTGGAAGTTCATCACAAACTTCAGGTTGTCGCTGTTTCCAACCGGAGCATCTGGGATTTCGTAAATGCCACCGGTTTTGAAGATATGAGAATCAAACGGACGCGAAAATTCAGCCCGGAAATATACTTTGCGGAGTTTGGCCCAGCCGGTGATGATTCGGTAGCCTTCGATGGTTTGGTTGTTAATCACCCGAACCTGTGATGACAGAATCTTAACATAGCGGCGTGGATTGGAGCGTACCAGCGAGTGGTCGAGATCGATGATCAGGTGATACGGGTTTTTATCGGCAAATGAGTAACGGTGCATTCCGCAATGTTCGGTTGCTGTTAGCTCTGCCTTGATGTTGTAATCGTCGAGCACAACGCTATAGTAGCCCGGACTTGCCTTTTCGTTGATATGCCGGTACGTTGAACGGAAGCCTTTGATTTTTCCGTCGTCACTGCCCGGATTCCATTTGATTTCGCCGCCGTAGGGCATAAACAAGAAATCGTATAAATCGGGGCATCCGGTTCCACTCATATGGGTATGGCTGAACCCCAGGATCGAGGGATCGTTGTAATCGTAACCACTACATGGATCATCAGGATACTCTCGGGTGTCAGGGCTCAACTGAACCAGGCCGAAAGGCATACAGGCCCCCGGAAAATTACTTCCGGAAAGACTTAAGCTATCGACCGAGCCGGTGCCGATAAATGGGTTTACGAACTGGGTATAATCGGTAGTTTGAGCGAATAGCCCCAACTGAAAAAGGAGTGAGGCTCCGATTAGTGTGAAAAGGTATTTCTTCATTTGTTTATTTTTTACCATCCAGACAAGGTGTCATTTGTTTTAATTATTGAAATTACTGGTCTTCAGGATTGAGTGCTAATAGTACTAAATAGCCGTCGCAGAGGTAGCCTTCATAGCCCCAGCATTCGCCTTTCCATGTTTTCCAGTCTTTAGTCACGTCGCCAGTGGGAGCCATTCCCTGAAATTCGCTGGCATCAATTCCCGATAATATTCCGTTGGTAATGGTCTCCGATTGTTGGTTAAGACCCGCTTTTTGGAACGCTTTTACGGTGTAGTACGACCAGTTGAGCGAAGCTCCTCCATTTTCGTATTGCTGAAAAGCGTTTGCACCGCCCCATCGGGCTTTGGTGTTGGTGTAGTCTTCCTGAGGAATATTGATAAGGTTTCCGGGAATTCCCAGTTTAAAGTTCGTGTAACCCAGTTGTTGCATTTTGTTCAGGAATAAGCTGGTAATAAACGGCCATGCTATTAACTCCCATGAAATAATAGTCGTGCAGTTTTCCGTCTTTACTTTTCCAACCGGCTAAAACTCCGGTAGCCGGATTGTAGAAAGTTTTGAAATAGCTGCTTTTTAGTTTTTCTGCAAGTTGAGCATACCGATTGGCATCGTCGGTCTGATCTGCCAGTTTAGCCGTTGAACTCATCAGCTTTAGGGCTTCGTAGGTGAGTGCATTACTCAGGGCATCTTCGTAGCCATAGCCCACGGTATCCCACCAGTTGGCCGGGCGTATTTTTCCATCCCACGATCCGGAGTTGCCGCTAAGTTCGTATTCCACCAGCCCATTGTGGTTGGTATCCTTTTCCATTAGGATGTCCATCCATTCTTTAATCTTCGGATAGTACTGCATGGCCCATGCTTTGTTGTTCGATCCTTTGATGTAGTTACAGGCCGAAATCACAAGCGAAGGGTAGGTGTCAAGCGAATTGTAGGGCGAATCCCAGGCGATGGCATCGCTGCCTTCGTAGCCTTTGGTATAACCGACCATTCCGTAGGCTTTCATTCCATTCAGGTATCGTTCAACCGACATCTTCAACAAGTCGAGAGCCGTTAACGAATCGGCCAGTTGCGGTGTGTGCAAGGCCAGCATTGATGATAAAAAAAGAGTCATGGAACAAGGATCGCTGCTTGAGTTGTTTGCAATTACAGCAAGACGAGGGTTAATCTGGAACAGATTGAGGTAATTACGACGAAATCCGGCATATTTATCCTGATCAACTCCCGGAAACGATGGGTAGATGGAGGTAACATCAAGCGAATAAGTCAGTGTTGGTTTTTGCTCACTGGCAGCCGGAAGGCATACTGAAATAAAACTGTCACCTTTTTTGCGGGAAGCATCAAAATCAATCAAAGCACCGGGAGTTCCGGACGAAATCCGGAAGGTTCCCATATCCGGGAAATGAAGCACTGCCGGAAGCTTTGTTTTTTTCCTTTCGGGCATTAATCCCAGCAGTGTCGTATGGTTTTTGTGCTTGTCGAATCGAAAATCGATGCCTTTAAGTGTGTTGCCGGGATTGTAATTTGAGCAAACTGTAAATTTCTTTTCCTCAAATTTAAATGTCCATTCGGCGACGCTCGAAGTATTCTTCGCACAAATCCGGACTTCGGTATCCGATATTTTGTGCAATTCGTAGTTCGAAGGGTTCGCTGATTTGGTCCACAGTATTGGATTATTGGCAAGTTGTGCTTTTCCCAGAGCGTCAACCGAAAAATATTTCACAAACGGAATCGTATCGGTAAGCTGAATTTTATAAAATCCGGAGGCATATTCAAACGTTTTAACCGTGTTGGTACACGATTGTACGATGAGCATGACCGATACACTAATAACCGCAAAAAAGGACAGTCTTGTTGATTTCATAGAATTTTATTTAGTAATTCCAGGCCACGAATCAGTCCGGAATGGATTTGCCGGAAGGTTTTCGCTATTGTATAAGTTCAGATCATCAGGATTATCGGCCCATCCGTAACGAACAGCCACCGGCGTGCGAACTTCATCGGACGATACAACCACCGTATTGTTGTTTAAGATGGTAGCTTTAGCCCAGTGGAATTTTTGATCGGCACCAGCAACGGCAAAACCATTGATGTATCCGTATTTGCTGTTGGATTTTAATCCGTTAGCCTGGTGGCTAAAAGTCAGAATCAATTTAGAACCTTCTACTTTCATACTTTCATAGGTAGGACCTGTGTATTCCAGATCTTTCCCGTAAGTCATTTTCAGCGCGTTTAAGGCTAAGCGTTTTCCGACCTCTTGTTTGTTTTTGGGGTGAATATCTTTAGCCTCACCAATGTCAATAGCCGAAGCCATTCCGGTATTAGGAAGTTTCAAGGTCAGGGTTTGAGCTTCGCGCAATTCGGCCCAGGTACTTTGCCCCGGTTCGCTTGAAGGAGCCATGTAGTTGGCCAGTTGTACCCAGTAGAAAGGAAAATCGCCTTGTTTCCATTGAGCCCGCCAGTCGTTAATCAGGTTTGGAAATACGCGTTGGTATTGTTTGGCACGGTCGGCATTCGCTTCGCCCTGATACCAGATGGTACCACGGATTCCGTAGGGCACAATCGGGTTTATCATTCCGTTGAAAAGCAGGGTAGGGTAGTCGTTTGGTCCAACATTCAGGTTAAAGGCAAAGACTTCGGTATATTTAAATTTCCAAGGACCTACCAGACTTATTTTTGCATCGCGGGCAATGACACATAAGTCGTCGGCATTTCCAAAGATTCCGCCATCGCCACCGGTATCGGTTACTTTCAGGGCAACTACGTTGATTCCTTCATGAAGAACTGAGGCAGGAACTTTGTAACGTCGTTCGTCGCCAACGGAAGATGATTGTCCAACTTCGTTGCCGTTTACCCAGCATACATCAGTATCGTCGATTTTAGCCAGTGAAACGGTGACTCCCGCAGCTGCTTGTTCTTTGGTTAGTTGAAAGGTTTTACGCATCCAGGCAATACCGTCAAGACCAATATATCCTTGTCTTTCCCAGTATCCGGGAGAATCGACCGTTTTCCAATCGGAGTCGTTGAATCCGGCTTTTTCATAACTTAATTGCAATCCGTTGTCTTTAGTTGGAAATCCACCCACCAAACTGGTTACTTGTTCTTTGATTTGGATTTCGCGTTGGGCAAAGTCGAATTTATGAAGTTCATCCCATTTATCTTTAAAATCCGCATCATTCTTGATTGTTTCGGAGCTGGTCCAGGTTTCGGCTACGGTTCCGCCCCAGGAGTCGTTAATCAAACCAATAGCTACATTTAAGTCCTGATTTAGCTTTCGTCCGAAGAAATATCCGACAGCGGTAAAGTCTGAAATGGTCTGAGAAGAACAAACAGTCCATTCGCCTTTTTCGAGGTCGGTTAGCGGAGTTTTTGATACTTTCTTCTGAACGGTAAACAAACGGATATTGGGATAATTAGCTGCTGCGATTTCTTCGGGTGCATTATTGCCCCGGCGAACAGGAAATTCCATGTTCGATTGGCCTGAACAAACCCATACTTCGCCAATCATTACGTTGGTTAGTTCAATGGTATTCTTTCCTTTCAGGCTTAAAGTATAAGGTCCTCCATATTCCATGGCCGGAAGTTTGGCCATCCATTTACCGTCTTTGCCAGCTTTGGTTTTGACGGTTTTTCCATTCATCGAAATACTGACGGCTTCGTTTTTGTCGGCCCAGCCCCAAATGGTGTTCTCAATACCTTTTTGAAGAACCATGTTGGAACTAAAAATGCGTGCTGGTTTCACATTTGCCTGAATGCTTAGTGTCCCTGCTACCAAAACAGCCAGAAGACCTGATTTTATTGAGTTCATTTTTTTTTTATTTTTTGTTACGGGTTACGGGTTGCGGGGGTACGGAACCCCGAACCTGCAACTCGTGTGTTCTATTTTACTCCCCATTTTTTGTTGGGTTTGCCACCCATTTCGAAAACCAGTTCGCCACCATTAGCGATGTCGCTATGTGAAATAAAACTGGTTGTAATCGGTTTCCCGTTTAGTTTGGCCGATTGGATGTAGATGTTTTTATCTGAAAGCTTATTCGCTTTTACAGTTAGTACTTTTCCGGCAGCAAGCTGAATTCTTCCTTCGTTAACTGAAGGGGCTCCAATGGCATATTGACCGGAACCCGGGCAAACCGGATAGAATCCAAGTGATGAGAAAATATACCAGGCCGACATTTGTCCGCAGTCGTCGTTACCGCATAATCCATCAGGTTTGTTGAGGTACATGGTGGTAACAATCTGGTTGATGCGTTCCTGAGTTTTCCATGGTTTTCCTGCCCAGTTGTACATGTAAGCCACGTGGTGACTAGGTTCATTTCCGTGAACATAACAGCCTACCAAACCTTCGCGGGTAATGTCTTCGGTTTCAGCAAAATATTTGTCAGGCATGTACATGGTAAACAAGGAATCGATGTGTTCGCAGAAACGGTTGTTACCGCCCATTTTCTGAATGAGTGTTGGGATATCCTGAGGTACATAAAGTGAATAATTCCATGAGTTTCCTTCGATAAATCCTTCGTTGGCCGTATGCATCGGGTCGAACGGTGTTTTCCAGTTGCCTTTGCTGTCTTTAGCTCCAACAAATCCGGTTTTTTCGTTGAAAAGTTTTTTCCAGCTTTCAGCACGTTTGGAGAATTGGTCGGCTACAGCCGTGTTACCAATCGATTTGGCCAGTTGAGCAATCGTCCAGTCGTCGTATGAATATTCCAAAGTCATGGATGAGCCTACTTCATTTTTATCGTAAGGAACATAGCCCTGAGCCATATAGTCGGGCAGGTTTCCATACGTTTTGTTGGTAGCCGATGAAACGCAGGCTTCCAGTGCATGTTTAGGATCGAATCCGCGAATGCCATTCATCCAGGCATCAACAATAACCGGTACAGCGTGGTAGCCAATCATACACCAGTTTTCGTTTCCGAAGTGACTCCAAACCGGAAGTACATGATGTACACTTTGGTCATAATGAGCTAACATCGAGTTAATCATATCCGAAGCACGTTCGGGCTGAATCAAGGTGAAAAGCGGGTGCAGAGCCCGGAAAGTATCCCACAAGGAGAAAACGGTGTAGTTTGTAAAGCCTTTAGCTTGATGGATGTTGTGATCCAATCCGCGGTACTGGCCATCTACATCCATATATTGAACCGGATTGATGAAGGTATGGTACAGCGAAGTATAGAAGGTTGTTTTCTTTTCGGGCGAAGCCGTAACCGTGATTCGGCTCAATTCTTTTTGCCAGTTGGCTTTGGCCTCAGCCCTTACTTTTTCGAAATTAAAATGCGGAACTTCCGCTTCCAGATTTTTCAAAGCACCTTCTGTACTAACAGCAGAAAGGGCAAATTTGATTTTTATTTTTTCACCGTCAGCAGTGGCAAAGTCGAAGTGAGCTTTCAGGTCTTTACCGGCCATTTCCGGGAAGTTGTGTTCCTGATCGAATTTACGCCAGAAGCCTTTGTAAACCAGGTTTTCATCGTTATGACAACCGTAGTTTTTGATTGGTTTTGAGAATACCATGGCAAAATACAGGTAGTTTGTACGAGCCCAGCCACGAGTAATGCGGTATCCGGTAACCAGGGTGTCGTTTTCTACGCGAACATACGACCAAAGTACTTTCCCATCGTAGTTGTAGATCCCGTGATTAAGATCAAGAATGATGTGGGCATCGTTGCTTTTGGGAAAGGTGTACTGGTGAAATCCGACATGCGTCGTAGTTGTCATTTCGGCATTGATGTGATCGTCTTCGAGCATAACCTTGTAGTATCCGGGTTCAGCTTTTTCAGTTTCGTGACTGAATCGTGAACGGTAACCACTTTCTGGTTTATCAGCTGTTCCGGGGTTTAGCTGAACTTTTCCAACGGTTGGCATAATCAAAAAATCGCCAAGATCTGAGTGTCCGGTTCCGCTAAGGTGGGTATGACTAAACCCAACGATGGTTTTGTCGTTGTACTGGTATCCGGCGCAGTAGCGGTAAACGGTTCCGGTATATTTGCCATTTACAGCATAAGGAATAGTGTCGGTTTCCGGACTTAATTGTACCATTCCAAACGGTACGCAGGCTCCTGGAAATACATGTCCCATTTCTTTGGTGCCAATCAACGGATTAACGTAACGGGTCAAATCCTCTATTGTCTGGGCTGCCAGAGATAAGGTTGCCAGTCCGAAGAAGGTCAGAAAAACAAGTTTTTTAAATTGAATAGTACTCATATTGATTTGAATTTATTAATTGATTTTTTTTCTGAATTCATCTACATACAATCCCATTTTGTCGAAAGGTACAGGTTTAAAATCAGGAAGCTTTTTAAATACTTCGGAATCCTGACGTAACATGAAGTTTCCACTTTTCATATCGACAAATCCCGGATCGGTTGCGGTTTGAAAATTATTGACATTTTCGAATACTCCGGTTCCATTTTGTCTGATTCGGATCAGGTCTTTATTGCCTCCAATTATTACATTGGTTGACAGTACGTTTCGTTTGGTCCACATACCTTCCCATTCTACTCCTTCAACAAGAACATCCATGTAGTTTACCAATTCGGGGTAACGTTCGCTATAGGGCGGTTCTTTGATGTTGATGTCTTGTAATAACCTCATGTCGAATGCTTTGCCTTTTCCAAATACCTCAGGAGCTTTTCCTTTGTACCAGGTGAAATAATGAGGGCTTAACTCTACCGTGAAATCCTGAGGATTGATGACGATGTTATTTTTCATCGTTAAGTCTCTTCCACTATTGCTGTACAGTACGCCGTAACTGTTGTGCATGTTGAAAAATACATTGCCAAATACGGTTACTCCGGCAGTTGAATCATCACAATATACTCCCATGGTCATGTGAGTGGGATTTCCACAATCGTGGAAATAATTATATCGGACAATAAGTCCCCTGTCGCTGGGGTTTCTTCCGGTGTACCATGCCGAAACATCATCTGAATTTAAGGTAACATGATGAATGTTGTTGTATTCGAATACATGTTCCGGTCCAACGCTGAAGATACCATGAAAATCAGAGTTGTAGATTTCGCAATGAGAAACCTTGTTTCCGCAACCATCAACCCGGACTCCGCCCCAGCCAAATTTATTTCTCCGGTTATAATCGTGTATTCTACAGTTTTCAACCACATTATTTCCTGGGGTAAGTTTTTGTTTGCTTCCGCCACTTAAGATAATGCCACCAGAACCGGTATTGTAAACGTCACAACTTTGAATCCGGTGGTTAATTCCAGCTTGTCGATTCCATGTTGTATATTTATACAAATGAATTGAATAACTACCAATTATTCGGGGAACAGGCACTCCTTCGTAATCATCGACTGTTATTCCCGGAAATGTTTGCCGTGCACCTTGTCCCATGCATATTCCGGTTGTTCCAAAATTACGAATGGTACATCCGGCAATCAGATTGTTTTGACCTCGTTCCATATAGAGTCCGATTCCCCGTCCATATTCTATATTGAAATCACGAAAAACGAGGTGGCTTGCCCCTTCCAGACAAACCAGTGGATATTCTGCCATTGAAATGGAGACAGTTCCTTTTTGCAGATCAGAAGGAGCCCAGAAATACAGTATTCCGTTTTTTCGGTCGAGGTAATATTCTCCCGGTTTATCCAGTTCATCGAGTATGTTTAAGGCGAAATAATGCTGATGGGCTTCTCCGCTGCGTACTCCATACAGGTGAGGACTCGAGAACTTTACTTGTTTGCTGACCGGGTCAATTTTTTCAACATGAATCTGGTCATCAGCATATCCATTATTGAATGTTCCCTGAAACCACACATCATCGTTACCAGCCCATACGGCATGTCGGTCGTCGGTGTATTTGAAGGTGGCACCCCGGTTTGAATAGTCGCCGGTGCGGGGAACCGAACCACCATCAATAACTTCACCTATTGGAATAAAACCTTCATTGGGATACCGTGCTAACGTCATCGGTTCATGATTGAAGAATAATTCCAGAGGAGCCGGAGTCACAGGAGCTTGTCCGATGCGCTGAATGGCTCCGTAATTTGTGATTCCCTGTGTTTTCAGTTCAACACAACGGACATTCCGGTCTGCCTCGGGAGTCAGGCGATTCCGTATTGATTTGTCGCTGATTTTGCGAAATGCATCTACAGGGATTTCAATTCCTCCTGTAATATTCACTTTTTCACCATCAACAGCTTGCCAAACGACTGGTACCCCAGGTATTCCTGAATCATTCTCGTTTAAAACAAAAGGTTCTTGCTGATAATAGGTTCCTCCGGAAACCCATACCGTTATTCCATCGGAAGGAAACTCGTGAATCGATTTGCATTTTCTGACTAAATCGCGGGCGGCAGTAAGCGTTGAAACCGGTAATTCCCTGGATCCCGGATTTTGGTCGTTTCCCGATGGAGACACATAAAAATTCACTTTGCCGGCAAAGACTGCCGAGGTAAAAATGACATAGATTAATATGCTTGAAATGAGTCTGTTCATTAGGTTCTTTGTTTAAGTGATTTTTTCGTGTTGCTCTTTCTTTAAAGTTTAGGAGTTATAATTTGAACTTTTCCTTTTAATCCAAAGCTCCCCTTTGCATTTTATTTTTTGTAGCTGATGTATTTGTATTCACTATATTCCCTTTTAATTCAAGTTTTATTACACTTGCTATTTTATCAGGTGCAGTTTCCGGAATGCTGATGTTCAGACCATTTGTTGTGATCGAAGTTTTCAGTTTTTCTCCGGATCCCAGCAGTTTTGCTGAGCTGATTTTATTTTTTAGTCCGGGAACTGAGAGTTGTCCATCTTTTGGCCAATTAAAAATCAAAAGGTACAAAATGGTATTGTTTTTCAGTTCTTTTTTTGTGCATTCGCCCCAAGGTAAATCGCTTAGCGGACTTGCCTGTGTTCCATAGATTGCTTCTCCGTTTGTTTTCATCCATTTACCTATATCTGACAACCGTTGAATACTTTCCGCAGGGAAAGAACCATCCGGTTTGGGGCCTACATTCAGAAGGTAATTTCCACCTCTTGACGTAATTCTGATCAGGTTCCGAATCAACGTTTCAGATGATTTCCAGTTGTTATCCGATTTCCGGTATCCCCAGGAATTATTCATGGTCATGCAGGTTTCCCAGTTTATCCCGGCCACCGCATCCCGGTCAGGAATTGCCTGTTCCGGTGTTTTTGTATCGCCATGCAAATCGGGGTGCAACCGGTCGTTGGTGATAATATTGGGTTGCAATGCCAAAACGTTTTTCAATTTTAAGGCTCCATCCAGACTTTTCATCTGGGCTTCGTAGTCCCACCAAAAGATAGAAATCTCGCCGTAATTGGTTAGCAATTCTTTTACTTGCGGAACGGCAACTTTGTCAATATACTCATCGAAAGTGGCCGTTAACTGTGCCGGATCCCAATGTCCGTCGTGTTCTTTGGTGTATCTATCAATTTTAGCAGAATCGGGATTTGGCCATCCTTCTTTCATCAATCGGCGGGCAGCAGATCCTCCGGGATTAGTCCAGTCGACAGCCTGAGAATAGTAAATGCCCAGTTTGATTCCGTATTTTTTACAGGCTTCGGCCAGCGGTTTCAGCAAATCTTTTCCATAAGGAGTTGCTTTAACCACGTTCCAGTCGCTGGCTTTGCTGTCGAACAGCGCAAATCCATCGTGGTGTTTCATGCAGATGACCAGGTATTTCATGCCGGCATCTTTGGCCATTTTAGCCCAGGCATCCGGTTCGTAATTTACCGGATTAAATTGCTTAGCCATTTCGCGGTATTCGACCACCGGAATTTTGCAGCGGTTCATGATCCATTCCGCACCTCCACGAGCCTGTTGATGTCCTTTATATTCTCCACCATATAACGAATGAACGCCCCAGTTAATAAACAGGCCAAATTTGGCTTCGTGCCACCAGGCGAGGCGTTCGGCATCCGTTGGTTTTTGCTGGGCATTCGTTGTCCCTGAAATCAGGAGAATCAGAAATAGTAAGGCAGTTATAAATCTAGTATATGTTGTCATATTTTTTCTTTTCATCTTTTTTAATCCAGCGCACCACTTTGCATTTTCTTTTTGGGAGCGTTAGTCCCTTTCAATAACTTTCCTTTTACTTCGAGCCGAATGATGCTGGCAACTTTATCCGGTGCAGAAGTTGGTATGCTGATATCCAATTTCCCGTCGGTTTTTGTCGTTTTTAATTTAGCTCCGGTGGCCAATAATCGGACAGAAACAATTTTGTTGTTTAGTTCAGGAACAGCGAGTTTTCCGTCTTTAGGCCAATCGAACACGGAAAGGTACAGGATGGTGTTTCCCTTTTCCTCTTTCTGGGTACATTCGCCCCAGGATAAAGCCGGAAGTCTTCCTGCCTGCGTTCCATAAATAGCTTCGCCGTTTACTTTCATCCATTGTCCAATTTCTTTTAACCGTTGCATACTTTCTTCCGGGAATGTTCCATCGGGTTTTGGTCCTATATTTAGTAAATAGTTTCCGCCACGGGCAGCGATTTTAATCAGATTCCGGATTAAGGTTTCAGATGATTTCCATCCGCTGTCGTTTTTTTTATATCCCCACGAACTACTCATGGTCATACAGGTTTCCCAGTTTTGTCCATCAACGGCATCCCGGTCAGGTATTGCTTGTTCCGGGGATTTGGTGTCTCCGTGAAAGTCGGGGTGAAGCCGGTCGTTGGTGATGATATTCGGCTGGATATCGAGTAGCTTTTTTAATTTTTCTGATCCTTCCACGGTTTTCATCTGGGTAGCATAATCCCACCAGAGAATAGACACATCTCCGTAATTGGTCAGCAATTCTTTAACCTGCGGAACAGCTACCAGATCAATATACTTATCGAAGGTCGAAGTCAGCTGAATGGGATCCCAATGTCCATCGTGTTCTTTGGTATATTGGTCGATCCGTGCAGAGTCAGGATTGGGCCAGCCTTCTTTCATCAGGCGGCGGGCTGCAGAGGCTCCCGGGTTAGTCCAGTCGACGGACTGTGAGTAGTAAAATCCCAATTTAATGCCGTATTTTTTGCAGGCTTCGGCCAGCGGTTTTAACAGATCTTTGCCGTATTGAGTCGCTTTCACCGCATTCCAGTCGCTGGCTTTACTATCGAATAGTGCAAATCCGTCGTGGTGTTTGGCTGTGATAATCAGGTATTTCATTCCGGCATCTTTGGCCATTTTTGCCCATGCATCCGGATTGTAATTTACCGGATTAAACTGACGAGCATTTTCGCGGTATTCGGCAACCGGTATTTTGCAGCGGTTTTCAATCCAGGCAGCGTCGCCCCGTGCCTGAGGATATCCTTTATAAACGCCGCCATACATGGAATAAACGCCCCAATGAATAAACATCCCAAATTTAGCTTCGTGCCACCAGGCGAGGCGTTCGGCGTCGGTTGGTTTTTGCTGTGCTTTTGTTACTCCTGATATCAGAAAAATCAGGATAAGCAGGACTGCAAAAAATCGATTGTTTGTTCTCATAGCCTTCATTGTTAATTTATTACTTCTGCGATTTCAAAAACAGATCAGCAATTTTCTTTTGTTCGGTATTGCCACTTTCTGCATAGACCTTCATCCGGGTTACAAAGCCTTCGTACATACGCAGTGCAGTTTTTTCGTAAAATTTAATGATTCCCGCTTTGCGATCAGGGGTGATGGTTCGGTAATATCCGGTACCAGCATCCATTGTTGCACGCACCCTATAGTCTTCGAATGACTTTAAAGCTGCAGCAATAAATTCTTTTTCGAAAGTTGTTTCCGGTTTATCAGTCAAAAGTTTATCCATACCCGAAAGAATTGCAAATGGTCTTTTTAAGGTATCCGATAATTCAGCAACGACCGTTGGTTTCATTTTTTCGTTGGGTAGGAGAGCCGGGAATGCAGGGTATTCCGTTGTGTTTGGTTCTTGCTGAATTTTTCCTTTTGTCACAATCTCAACCTTGGCTTCTTCCGGAAGATCATTGTAGTTGAGACAAATTTCATCAGCGGAAGTAAGTTTTACCGGTTTGCCGTTTACCTTAACCGAAGCAACTTTTTGCCCGCCATTCCGGCAGGAGATGTATAATTTTTTCGTTCCAAAACGGATGGGTTGTTTCTGTGTGTATTGAGTAACTGATCCCGGAATCCGGGGACGAAGGATGACGCTGTTGGATTTATAGTCATAGTCGAAAAGTCCGCGGATTGTTGCAGCCGGAATAGCGAAATTATCGACCATCACAGCGACGCCACCTTCACGGAATTTGCCGGTATCAGACCAAATGTTGTTGGTGTTTTCTCCGCATTGCGACCATGGTGCATCCATCCTGAAATCTTTGGCCCATTTCATTGCCCGAATGGCTGAACGCCGTATATCTTCAAATTTACCAAGTTGGTAATACATCAGAATTGCCCGTCCTTCAACTGTTCCCCAGACTCCGCCGTTTACCCATTCACCAAATTTCCAGATGCCTTTCAAGCCTGCTCCATTTGCATCACCCCAGCTATAATAAGTATCGTCAAGTCCAGGGGCATTGGTCAGTAAAAAGTCGAAAGGTCGTATTTCCTTAAAAGAAGCAATTTGCTGGTAGATGCTTTGAGCTACCTGTGGGTTTACCACCCGAAGGGCTACAGCATCGGCATTAGCGACACCTTCAAGGTAATTGTATTTATCTTGCCCGAGAACACCGTGTTTGGTGCCATTCGGTTCAATGTATTTGACGAAATAGCCGGTCGGGGTCAGAAGTTGAGGAAGTGATTCCCGGGTAATCTTTTGTCGTTGTATATATTCCTGAAGCTTTTCCTGATTTCCGATAAACTTGAACAGTTCGATCATTCGGTCGAGTGCTGCAAGGTAAGTAATCGAAAGGCCGGAAAGGTATGCTTTTTCTAAGGTTCCGTCGGCCTGTTTTATTCCGCCATAGCTTGGGGCCAGAAGGTTACAGGCGGCACCAACCAGAAAAAGGTTGTTCTTCGGATCACGGGTTTGCTCGATACCGTCGCAGGCCCGTTCCATTTTTGGAAGGTAATTCAAGGTGTTTTTCAGGTCGTGATTCGTCAGCAGAATTTCAGCTTGCATTACGATTCCTGCGGCGGTTGCCTCGTAAAACCAATCGTGCATCTTCACATTTCCATCGCCTTGTTTATAAACGATTTTTCCGGGAGCAGCACAGTCGCCCAAACTACCGTTGGGAGCTACCAGTTCCGAAAGTTTATTGGGTTTTCCGTCGCCCCATAAGCCTTTGCGCTTTCCATCGCCCTGATTGCTCCAGAACAGATCCCAGGATCGTTGCAGCGTTGAAGCCCAGGGTTCTTCAAGAAAAGGAGTTACAGCGTAGGAAAATCCGTAACTGTTTTGTATCCACCATGCTCCCCATCCTGCACCTTCGGTAAAAGTATCCCATTCGGGTTTATAGATCATTGTCAGATTGGGAACTACCGGATTAGGATGGAAAAAAGCAAACGATTCATCAATCAGGCGCAGGTATTCAACATCACCTGATCCGGAGCAAAATTTTCCTTCGTAGTGGGTTGCTTTTTCGGGAGCTTTTCCCAGAACCACCAGACTGATTAATGCAAAGAATACCGTAGTTAATTTTTTCATTTGAGTAGTTTTTTTCGTTGAATAATGATTTTTGCCAGTCGGTCCATTATTTCCTTATCCAATGGATTTTTTGAACGGTAGAAGTCATAGATCGTTCCACCTCCCTCGTAGTATGCGATTGATGCTTCTTTGAGTACATCGTTTTTCTCAAATGCCTCGATATAACTAATCAGCCGGTCGCGTTTGCATTCTTTGGCATCGGCCAGTGCACGACTGTCGAACTCCATTTCGAGCCCCATTCCTGTTCCTTTTGCATAGGCGCAAACGGCGTCTAGCCGCTCGTAGTTCACCTCGTTCTTAAAGAAATAGTTGGGTTGGATGTAGGCAAAATCGAATTTGTCGGTTTTCCAGTTGTCGAAGCCAATGGCAGTCCAGTAAGGAATCCAGAACAATCGCATGTTTTTTGAGCGGATATAATCGCCTACCTGCACCAAAATATCTTTGAATCCATCATCTTTTTCAGAAATCCAGTAGAAGCCTTCCAGATCGAGATTCTTGTAACCTTCTTTCTGATAGCGGGCTAAAAACTGATCGATGTACCACTTACAGGCATCAATACGATCTTTGTCGTTTGAAAAATCCATTGGCCTGTTGAGATTTCCCCAGTCTTTTTGGCCTTTGAAGGGGACAGGCATCGCTACAACCAATTTATGTTTGAACGAAGGTTTTCCCATTGTTTTGATTTGTTCTTCAATGCACTGATCCAGAGCAGAGATGCCCCTGTTTTTTTCGAACTGACGCTCGGTAAGCCATTCCCATTCGGGTTTACAAGCCAGTGTCGTTTTATCGTTACCATGAGCAAAGTGGTGTCCTTTCCCATCCAAAAATTCAGTAAAAAGGAATCCATCAAACAACCAGTTTTTCTTTCCTTGCTGATCCTGATGAACTACATAAGGTAAAAACTGATCTTTATTCCATTCAATAGGTCGGTTAATTGCTCCATGGTATATCAGCACCATATCGGCAATATTGGTTTTACCGTAATGAGGTACTTTACTTTTTCCGGAGGCATTGACCAACAGATTTCCGACGGTAAGCAGTAAAGTCAGGCTTAGAATTTGACAGAATCGTTTCATCTCAGTATTTAGGGGGATTACTTATTTGCAAATTTCATGAATGATTTGATACGCTTCTGCCTGTTCTTCGGCAGATTGAGAATACGTTACGGCCAGTAATCGCATTCCGGGTTTCCAGAGTTCCTTGGTTGTTTTTTCAACAACCGATGTATTTCCAACCATCCGGGCATTTAAAATAATACCGGTATTGGTTAATGAATCGACAAATGGGGCTACGGGGTTGTGCGAAGGATCGGTTTCGGCAGTAAATGCAGCATCAGCCATTTTTAGATCTTCAATTTCTTTCAGCATCTCCGTTTTATCCGAATAGTTTCCACAGGAATGAATCACCGGTCCGCCAAAAGCTTTGCCTACTTTTTCGAATGCTGGTCTTACCTGGTTCAGGTAACTATCGGCATCGACCATAATCAGGTTATCGTCACTCATTCCAAAGCCTTCAAAGGCATGTGAAGAGGCAAAACCATGTCCGGGTTTAACTAATGCCGAGCCAATCAGTTTTTCCTGTTCTTTGTAAAAATTAATCATCAGGTCGGCCAGTAAATCCAGAAACTGCATAACCTTTTCAGGATCCATGATCATGGAAATTAAAAAGTTGCTGGTATCAACAATGTAGGTGGCGTTGTTCAGGGGCGACTGAATATCACTGAACGACATGGGGAGCATTCCTTTAGTCTGATCCAGAAAATATTCGATCATGTTCAAAGTGTGTTGTCCAACCGGAGTATCTTTAACCTGTTTAAACGGATAGGCCAGAGCTTCTTCAATCGTTTGGAACTTTGGTCTGGTAGCAGGAGCTTGTCCAGGATGCCAGATGTAGTCGATATCAAATGCGCTGGAAATTGTTCCGATTCCATACCACGGTTCCAGAAAATTAGGGACATCGGCCCGATAGTCCATACTTTTCTTCAGTGCGCCAAGTTGCCATTCCAGCGATTGTTTCATGTCTTTACAACCATAGGAGAACACCTCAGCAACCCGCATTCGACGGTACACCAAAACGCCCGAAGGGCTTTTCATAAAGGCTTCGCACCTATTGGTTAGTTCGTGCTCGTAAGCAGCATATTCATCAAAGCAAAAATCAGCGACTTTAACCGGATCGGCTAACGATGATTGAGAATCACTCTTCGTATTATCAAATGTTTTTTCAGTAGTCATTTTTTATTGTTTATGTTTTTAGAAATAAAATTCATCAGATCGAAACGGGTTTTATTTCAGGTATGAATATTTTAATAATAAGCCAGTTCACCAAATACATGGTTGAAGCCATGGTGAAAATGATAAAATAGCTGTTTGTTGTTTCTAAAATAAAGCCTACAAAAGAGGCTGAAAGGGCACCACCAACAGCTCCGGCAAAACCACTGAGACCCATCATGGATCCAACGGCTTTTTTAGGATAGATGTCGGATATTATAGAGAACAGATTGGCAGCCCATCCCTGATGCCCGGCCGCAGCAAAGGCAATAAGAAAGACTACAATCCATAGGTTTTGAATTTGAGAAACCAGCATCACAGGCAGCACCCACAATGCACAGATTAGGATTGCCATTTTTCGTGAGAAGTCGATTCCTTTGCCTGATTTTATGAACTGAGAGGAGATCCATCCTCCACCAATTCCACCAATACTTGAAACTGAGTAAATGATTATAAGTGGCAGCACCAGCTCTTTAATGTTAATGTGCTGGGTTTTATTCAGGAAGTCGGGAACCCAGAACAGGAAGAACCACCAGATCCAGTCGGAGATAAACCGGGTTGTACAAAGGGCAAATGTTTGTTTATGCCGCAGCAGTTCAGCCCATCTCATATTCTGGTTACAAACCGAATCGTCATCGTCCTGATTGATATATTCAAATTCTGCGGCCGATAGTTTCGGATGTTTTGCCGGAGCATGGTAAAAAGCGATCCAGAAGATAATCCACAGAAAGCCTAGTGCACCGGTAACAATGAAAGCCCATCTCCAGCCTAAGGTTACGGTAACTCCGGAAACGATAATCGGGGCAATGATTGCTCCAACGGTCGAACCTGAGTTAAACAATCCGGTAGCAAAGGCTCGTTCTTTCTTGGGAAACCATTCGGCTACACTTTTAACTGCTGCCGGGAAATTTGCAGATTCACCAACACCTAATATCGCGCGGGCAAAAGCAAAACTTCCGACCCCTCTTGCTGCTGCGTGTGCCATTGCTGCAATACTCCAGACAATAACCGCCCAGAGATATCCCAATCGCGTGCCCAGCTTATCCAGAAAACGCCCGGTCATTAGCAAACCAACGGCATAGGCAATCTGAAATGCGGTAACAATATGTCCGTAATCGCTTTCACTCCATCCAAGATCTGATGAAATAAACGGTTTCAGGATACCGATTACCTGACGGTCGATATAGTTGATTGTTGTTGCGAAAAACAGCAAGGCAACAATTCTCCAACGGCAATTTCCTATTTTATCATTCATTTTCATCAAGTTATTGATGTTGGGTTTGTCTTTTATTTAGTTACTCCGGTTAAGGATTTTATGCAATCAATTTCTTCCTGTTTGTAAGGTTTCCCATTGGTATAAAAAATATCGTGAAACCACAATTCCGGTTCCGATCCATCAGCTATTACCTTGCTCCAGGCATATCGGGTATTTGTTTTGCCGGTTACCAGTCCCCAGTTAATAGCCCCAATATTTTGTTGTTTCAGCATTGGCATGATATTCTGAAACGTACTGTTATTATTTCGGGCCATGTATTCGGAGCAAATCATTGGTCGGTTTTGGGTTTTGAGCATATCAATGAATCCCTGATGATCTGTAGGTCCATCGTAAGTGTGATAAGTAATTACATCCGAGTGGTCAAGCTGGAATTGTGTTATTTCCTGGAGTGACCGCTTCCATGCAGCTGAAGTGAGTGGCTGTGAAGGGTTGATTTCCCGTCCCCAGATGAATACTTTTTGCAGTAAAGGCAAAGACTGATTTTTGTGTTCGCCATGACCTGGTTCGTTGTATAAATCCCAGATAGCAATTCGTTTATCATTACGGAAGCTTTGCAGGATATCTTTTACATACGCTTCCAGTATCGGCAGTAAGCTTGAATCTTTAGCCAGTAATTCTCCCGGATCCTGAACCCAGCCCGAATTGTGTTTTCCGGGAATTGGATCGGGTTGTTTGCCGGCCTGACAGGTAGGTTTCCAGCAATCATCGAAGAATACAAACATCGTTTTAATACCGTGTTTATCTGCTATTTTAAGGTATTGATCCATGCGACCTTTGAATCCTTTGGGATCGTTTTGCCAAGCTAAATGATGCAGAAAAACCCGCATGCAGTTCATCCCGATTTCCTCGGCCCATCCCAATTCACGGTCAATAGTTACCGGATCAAACGTTTCCGCCTGCCACATTTCCAGCTGATTAACCGCATTGCTGGGAATGAAATTGCTTCCTCGCAACCAATCGTGCCGGGTGTTCCATTTCTGGGTTTTTTCAACAGACCAACGAGAAGTTTCCTTTGCCGAGCCCTGAAATTGTGAAATACCAAAAGCCAGAAATAATGTTAAAGCAGTCCAGTGTAAAATAGTTTGTTTCATCTTACTTCGCGGATCCTTTAATATTTATTTTTTCGGCCCAACGGGTATAATCCTTCAGGCTAAAAGGAGCATTTCCAGCTAAATAATGGTTTTTGAACTTTTCGTTGTCAATGGTATAGTCAATTAACCACATGGATTGCTTTTGATCTTCAGGAATATAGCCAATAAGTGTTTTTCCGTTGACCGGTATTTTGAAAGAACCGGAAAATAAAACATTACCACTGTCAGCATCTTTTACGGTAACATAGCCCGATTTTTCTTCACGGGTGTCGTTCACTGCCACTACCGGATGATGTTCTTCTTTGGCATCGCCAATCATTACACAGGCATCATGTTGTACTTGTTTGATGTAGTAGTATGCCAGTTTCTTGCTGTTGTAGTAATCGACTACCGCATCCGAAATGATAGGCCATCCGTCACGAAGATTCCACCAGATAATCCCGGTTTTATCGAATTTATCCATTCGCCACATCTCAATAAAGTATTTCATGGCTTCGGCCTGAACAACCTGAGATGCAAAAATGAACTGATCCAAATCTTTCGGGCATTCACCAAATAGAACTTTAGCCTGATTGATCATCAGGTTATTACGTTCAAGGGTGATTGTTCCTTCCGGATTTGCGCGGACGGCCTTTGTTTGCCACTCATCGTTCCATTTAAAATCGCCGGTCCAGGGATATACCGAATCTGCATCAAACATTTTTTCGAGACTACTGCGGTTAGGGCAACCATGATAGCCAATTTCACTTACAAAGTGAGCTTTTACATCCGAAGTATAGAATGGTATTTTGTAGTATCCACGGGGTCCCCAAAGATGAACTTCGGGCATAAAGGCCGGATCATTTCCATGCTGAAAGCATTCCGGAGTTATATAGGGAGAACTTGGTAGGTAAGGCCTGAGTGGATCATATTCCCAGATTACACGGGGTAGAACTTCTCTGCTGAGACGATCTATTTCCGGATTGAGCGGTTTCTTGAAGTTCCATCCCAACGAAATATCGATTTCGTTGTTTCCACTCCACAAGATCAACGAAGGATGGTTGCGCAGTTTTACGACGACACTGATGGCTTCTTCCCTGATTTTGTCCGCAAAATCGTTATCCTGAGGATAAACGGTTCCGGCCATCGAGAAGTCCTGCCAGATCATAACCCCGTTTTTATCGCACCAGTCAAAGAAATCATGATCTTCATAAACATTTCCGCCCCAGCAACGAATCATGTTGCAATTCAGATCTTTGATCATTTCAAGAGCATCGCTTAGATGATTTTTATCGCGGCTATGCAAGGCATCCAAAGGCACCCAATTGGTTCCTTTTACAAAAATTTTCTCACCGTTAATTTTGAATAGAAATTCACTTGGTTCTTTACCTGAAGATCCGTCAGAGAAGACCAGCTCGGAAGTACGGACTCCTACTTTTTGCTGTTTCTGGTCAATGACCTGCTTTTTGTCATTCAAAAGTCGAACAGAGGCATCGTACAATGCAGGTTCTCCATAGCCACGGGGCCACCAGAAATCAACATTTTCAAGAGGAATGGTTTGACGGGAACAATGGTTATATACCGCGAAACTATGCTCATATACGGTTTTATTATTCCGTTTTAGGGATACTTCCATGCTTAATCCATCGATGTTAGGATAGTCGGAAGCGATCTGCCAGTCGACCAAAACCTGTGCAGTTTTTTTAGCTACATTCACCTCATCGGTCATCCAGAAAACATCTTTGATCCGGTTGGGCTGCTTGATGTTGAGGTGGACTCCACGCCATAATCCGGCACTGATCAGTCGGGGCATAATATCCCATCCATACATATGTGGGGCTTTTCGGACGTGAACTTGTTCTACCCTGAAATATTTACGTGCCCCTATTTCAGCATTGAAATGCTTCTGAGCTTCGCTGACAGCCGGATTGATCCGGATACAAATCTGGTTGGATTCGTTGGGTTTTAAAAATCGGGTTACATCAAACTTAAAATCGATAAACATGTTGTCGGTTTTTCCGACCAGACTGTCGTTGACCCATACCGAGCCTATACAATCGAGACCGTCAAGAGTCAGTTCCAGATGGTCGCCCGTATTCAGTTTGGGTGTTTCGAATGATCGGGTGTACCACCATTGGTAAGCTTCGTATTTCCGGAGGTCATATACATTGTTGCCAATTTCCGGATCTTTAATCGCTTTGGCTGCCAGCAAATCAAGTTCTACATTTCCGGGAACGGTTGCCGGTATTTCAGGCCAATTCCGGATTTTTAATTCCGCTGGTGTTTTGGGAGCATTTTGATCGAAAAGGCCATAAGCCAATTTCCACGGACCATTCAGAGATATTTCTGCTTTATTTTGAGCCTGTAACGCGGAACTCCAAAATAGAACAGAGGCAATAATCAGGAGACAAATTCGATTAACAAATAGATTCTGATTTAATCTTGGTGAAGTCATGGTTGATCGATTTTAATTCTTTGGTTTTTCTTCTCTTAATATGTCATAAATGTGCCTGGCATCGGGATAGGTATGTTCTATGGATCTTATTTTTTCAGGATTTTCATCCGGAGTAACATACTCAAGTTTCACATTGAACGGTATTGCTATTTTATAGGGTTTACATTTACCTATTGCAGCCATAGCCTTTTTTGCGCCCTCGTAGAGAGCCTGTCTTGTTTCTTCAAAAGGATAGAGAATGGCAGCTTCGGTTGCAAGACCTTCCTTAACTGGCACGGTTACAACCTGATCGCCCAGGAAATGATTCGCTTCACGACATGCCGCTTTGTCGCCGGTAACCAGAATAACCGGAATTTCATAATATCCTGCAGCCAAAGAAACAATACCTATTTCGCCGGTTTCGACACCATTATACCAAAATCGGTATTTCCATGTGCTTGACATGGTATGATTTAGTACACCATCAGGCGTACCTTTCATTGCATGTGCTCCAAGCTGAACAACAGCATCAACCGTTTCATCTAAAGCATACAGAGACCCCGGACGAGGTGTCCCCGTTATATATTTTACACCGGATTCCATCAGATGGGGTACTACATTCTGGTAACCATGTCCATCGAGTACGATAATTTCGGTTGCTCCACCTTCCTTTAACCCACGTACTACTGCGGAAAGGTCACCCATCAGGTATTCGCTGGCTTTGTCATACAACGGCGAATCTTTGGTCTTGGTTTGTTGCCATCTAAATACACCACTAATCCCTTCCATATCAGTTACGATATAAATTTTTTTCCTGGCAAAGGCGGAGGTCGAAGGGATTAAAAGGATTAATACGATTGCGAATATCAACCGCCCGAAAGTATTGCTATTTCTTTTTAACCTATGTTTTTTGCCGAGACAGGAACTGCCTTTTATTTCGGCATCATTTACCGGATTACCGCTATATTTTTTTAATCGCATAACATCATTATTTATGAAAAATAGTTTCAGTATTGAATGGTTCAACAAGGGTTACCGACTCCATCGAGATATCTTCAGGTTGCGGAAGTGCATTTGGATAACTCGTCAATGCGGTATTTCCTGGTTTTTTTGCCCATGCCCAAACCGAAACATTCAATGGGCTTCCCGGCAAATCAAGTTGAAGCGAGATTATATTTTTGCCAGACTTCATGGGTGACTTCAGAAAAACCCAGTATTTTTTACTGGCTTTCCATCGGGGCAATATCCGACTGTTCTCGGTTGTTATAATTGGCATCTGATTGCCGTTGATGTTAATTGTTCCGTCCAGCTTTAATGGGATATTGTCGCCTTCAATAAGCACAAGCAAATCAGCTTCCGGAGCTTTTACCTCAACTGTTCCTTCCAGACCAAACCTGACTATCGGACTTGTTTCTGACCCTTGATTCGATGGGTCTATTTTGGAAGAGTCTTTAATTTTAACCGGATTGATAATCGTTTTTTCAATTTTCCGAATTTCAACACGGCCGAAACCATGAAGTAAATCAGCGACATTGGGGAGTTCTTTTAACTGCTCCTGATTTGATGCCGTTACCACAAGCGTTTCGTAAGGCGCAAGAGGAATATTTACAGTGTCGCCATATTTCAGATTTTGTGCATAAATTCTTACTTCCGGATATAAACTTATGATGCTCAGATTTTTGATATTTTCGGAAAAGCCCGTTGAATTATCAAGCTTCAATCGGTATTCACTATTTTTAATCCATGGATTACGAAGCTCAATAAGGGCGCGATCGTTCGTGCAATGAGCGTAGCCGTATGCTTCACGTGGCATCTCGGATGCATCTTGCTTAAACCTTGGAACCTTTCCATTTTGCCATGATTCTGGAAGAAGAACCTTTGTGTTTTGAAAAATTGAGGTATTGTTTTTTGTCCAGGTAATCAGTTCTGCCATCATTTTCCAACGTGTTCCATCCATATAAACCGGATTGATATAAAAAGGCAGGAAAGAATTTCCGCGCATGATTGCGGTAACCGCATCATTCGAGAAGGAGTCCATTGTTTGATGGGCAACTCCGAGCATTTCCTGTGCAAAAATTGGAGCCAAACCATAAGTAGCACCCTGAATATTAAAATAATCGCGGGCAGAGGTATAGCTCTCGCGGTAAACCGGGCAGGGAATACGCCCTTCAGGATAATCGCCGCCAAAGGTACCAATAACCGAATTTACATAGAAAAGCCACCACGGGCTTGGATCTCCACCCATGCAGGTTGTTTCGATCCAGGTATCTGGCGACACGTGATGTATTTGCCTGCAAGTTTCAACAAACGCCTCTGCATTTGGTTCTATCGATAAAGAGCCAGGCTGGTGCCCGTGATCTAATTCTTTGCAAAGTAGCGTAGGTGTTGGAGTGAAAATAAACCCATCAAACTTTAGTTGCTTGATTTCATATTTCGAGACCATATCAACCAATTGTTTTCTGAATTCGGACAAATAATGCTCACCTGCAAGGCAACACAATCGGCCCGCCTTTTTGGTGCTGTCGATAACGAAAGTTTCATATCCATGCTTTTCGGCCCAGTCAGAATCGAGGCTTTTGGGAGAATACATGTTGCTTGGCGATATCCACAACCCCAGGTTTGTATTCATCTTTTTGGCAGCCTTCTGAATGTTGGCGAATCTTTGAGGAAACAGGAGCGTATCGATACCCCAAATACTTTTGGGATCGGACCATCCAAGGTCGATACAGAACGTATTGAACGACACCCCGTAAGGGATAAACATTTTTTCTTCAAAAGTCTTCATCAATTCGAGAATTTCTTTTTCAGAATACGGTACCGGGGAGGTCCACCAGGAGTTATAGTTGATATGTATCTCGTTGTTCCCTGGTCGGTTGGCTGCGATATACGAAAGGAATGCCTCTTTTTCATTTCCTTTTTGTGTTGCACAATAAACGGCTTTCCGGCTTTCATACCATTGGTCTGGTTGCACTTTAAGCCCCGGTTGATGTGCCATAATTATCTGTCCCGATTCCTTTCGCACTGAAGAAACGGGGAATTCAATACCTGCAAAAAATCCATCCAGAAATACCGGATAACTCTGACCTGGAACTGTAGGTAAACTGATCAAACTATCCTGGGGTGCAATTTTATCTAAAACTATTTCATTGAGTAGAACCGGATTTTTCGTATCCAACAACCTATATTTTGCCCATTTACGGAGGAGCTTTTCTGCGGGAACCCACTGAATAAAAAGCTGAATTTCCAGTTGTCCACCACCTTGAAGACTAATCGGAGCATACAATACCCGAAACGGTTCTTTTTCCGATTTCCGGACATCGCCAAATTTCTTCAATGGCGAATATCCTCCAACGATTTGATTCTCCAGAATAAAGGAAGGACAATCCAGCGAAATAGCAAGTTTCTGTTCCTGATTGGCAATAACAATCTGGTGCTTATCACTTGTAAGAACTTGAGCCTGTAATGTAGAACTCAGGAATAGAATAGAAAAAGCAATCAGAAAATGAATGGTTTGTTTAACAAATACTTGTTGATTTTTTTTCGTAAAGGCATGTTGGGTCGGATTATACATTTTTCTCAGTTAGTTTGTGGTAGTCTGGTTTTTGGTCGTAGAAGCTGCCAGCCCGAAGGCCGGCAACTAAAACAACCTTTATTAACCCTAATTTTAACCCTAATTTTTTAGCTGAAGCGTTTTCCCGTTTGCATTTTTGCAATCGACGACGCTTATATTTTTTGATGTTCCGGCAGAACTCAGTTCTGTATCCGAAGTTTCGAAGAAAATTTTGCTTAGTTTAACGCCATCGCAACCGGCAAGTACCAGGCCTTTTGTTCCTTTTACGATAGTGCTTTTTACTGTCACTCCATTTATTGTAAGGTTTTTGCATCCATTATACGATTGTATATTTCCGCAGGCGTTCATCAGGTTAACCCTGTCAATTGTAATGTTGCTGCAATTGTTCATTGCAATTAATGCCGGACTGGCCTGAGCTACAGTTTCTTTTAGATAAGCTTTTTGAATCTGAGTATTGACTTGTTCAAGAATGGCAACTCCCAGTCCTTCGATCACGCCATTTCCGGTAATTCCAATGTTTTGCTGCCCATCAGCGATGATCAGGGCCTTTGTGCCATTGGCTTCTTTATAATCGTAAATTGATGTAGTACTAACCAGAACAGCTCCTTCCTTAAGCTCAAGAGTCACGTTCGATTTTAACTCAATAGTACCGGTCAGGTAACGGCCCACATAAAATATCAGACGGCCTCCTCCGTTTTCGCTGATATAATTGATTGCTTTTTGTATAGATCCTGTATTTACGGTAATGCCTTCTGATTTTACGCCAAACATTGATGCTTTGTAATCTTTTGCTGAGATGGTCAGCGTACAAAGTGATAACAGGATGAGTGAAAATATCTTTATTTTATTCATAATCTGAAATTTAGAGAAAATTAAAACTTCTTTGTTGATATAACCTCGAAACTCTGCTGGTAATGTTCATCACTTTGAGTTACTAGTTATATCCAATTCCTATTAAATTCTAATATTAAAAATCTTACTCAATTACCACATTACTGGATTTCTGTTGAAAAATCTGCTGTTTGTCCTTGCTCTCAGGTTCGTTGAATTTCATTTCTTTAAACGAAGCGCCTTTTACATCATCAATCACAATACTTGGGCGATAGTCTTTTTTCAAAGCCGTAAAGGTGACATTCTCGAATTTGATGCCTTCAGCATGACGAATGTAAATTCCCCAGGCCGGAAGTTCTTTAAACTGAGAAAACTCCGGATAAGCAGTACGCATTTCGGGAATGCTGTCCAGTTCGGCAGGACTAAATCCTCGTTTGGCATACAACGGATTGCCTGCACCAGGGTAAACAATTTGGATATTTTTCAGTGTCACGTCCTGAATTTTGTAATCGGGTAATCCGACAATGCTGGCAGGGGAGATGTTCCGAGGTAAATCTTCAACCGGACCTTCGTAGTTATAACCGGCATCAGGCTTTCCGTAAGGAACTTCGGCATAAACGTTGGAAATGGTGATGTTTTTCATGTATGGTTTTTTGCCTTTGCTCCAGCGATCGCCAATGCGCAGGTAAATCACGTTTCCGGTGTTAATCGAACGAACTCCGTCGACCACAATGTTTTCAATTTCACCACCGTCAACAGCAGCAAACGTAATAGCCGAGCGGAAGGTGTCGAAAATGGTCAGGTTGGTCACTTTAAAGTTGCGGAAACCACCGCGGGAAACGGTACCAAATTTTAATCCGTTGGCACTCGAACGGCCTACACAGTTGTCAACTACAACATTCTGGCAAATGTGATCCGGAGAATGCGATTTGAAGCAGAGAACGTCGTCGGCAGCATCGAAATACGAGTTTTTGATTACCACGCCATCGCAGTCAACTACGTCAATACCATCGTTATTCCAGTAAGATTTACTGTCAACAGTAATACCGTCAACATACAGATTTTTACACTGATCGTAAGTTTCGTTCCAGCTGGCCGGGTCGCGCAAGATGATTCCGGTTATCGTTACATTGTTACATTCGCGGAAATAAATATTCTGTGGGCGGTTAGTCTCGTTCGGGCGATCGAGTTTCAGTGGATCTGTGAAAACGCCGTGTTGAATATAGCTAACCATATTATTGGCAGTGATAAACCCGCGACCGTTGATCGTTCCTTTTCCGGTAATGCCAATATTTTCCTGATTTACTGCAAAAATCATCGACATCCAGCCAATTTTTTTGTCTTTGATATAGTCAAACGGATTGGTTGAACCCAGAATAGTTGCTCCGTAATTGAGCTGAAGGGTTACGTTCGATTTGAGATAAATACTTCCGGTAACGTAATTCCCGGCTTCGAACACCAAACGGCCACCACCGTTTTCGCTGATATAATCGATTGCTTTTTGAATCGTACAGGTGTTAAGGGTTATCCCGTCGGCTTTTGCACCAAAACTGGATATCGTATAATCTTTTGCTGATAAGTGTAAGGTGAAAAGCAATAAAAAGGCCAGTGAAATTAATTTTATCTTGCTCATAGTCTTAATTTTAAAGTTGTGAGTTCGGAGTGTCTAAAGTTCGGAGTTAACTATAGACATTTCGAACTTCTATTTTGTAACTACATTGCTTGTTTTATATTGGAAAACTTGTTTTTTCCCTTTCCCTTCGGGTTCGTTGTATTTCATACCCGAGAATGTTGCGCCTTTCACATCATCCAGTACGATAGCAGGACGATATTCCTTTCCTTTAGCTGTTAAAGTCACATTTTCGAATTTGACATTTTTAGCGTGGCGTACATAAAATCCCCAGGCTGGAAGTTCTTTGAACTGAGAAAATTCAGGATATGAAGATTTCATTTCAGGAATACTGTCTAAATCGGCTGGTTTGGTGCCTCTATAAGCATAGTTTGGGTTACTATTTCCCGGATAAACCAGTTGGATGTTGCGTAAGGTAACATTGGTAATATCCTGACCTGCAAGACCAACAATACTGGCCGGAGAAATATTTCGTGGCAAATCTTCGATTGGGCCTTCGTATTCATAACCAGCATCAGGCTTGGTTGCCGGAATTTCGCAATACATGTTCTGAATGGTGATGTTGTTCATCGATCCCGTGCGACCTTTGTTCCAGCGAGCCCCGATGCGCAGGTAAATCGCATTGCCGGTATTGTACGCATATAAACTATCGACCAAAATGTTGTCAATTACTCCTCCATCCGGGGTTGCAATAGTAATAGCCGAACGGAAGGTATCATACACTTTGTTATTGATGATTTTGAAATTTTTGTATCCACCTGAAGTCACGGTTCCGAATTTGATTCCGTTGGCACTCGAACGGGCCACACAATTGCGAACTTCTACATTTTCGCACATTTTGGTTGCATCGTGCGATTTAAAACAGATGGCATCGTCGGTAGCATCGATAAACGAATTGGTAATCTTCACATCCTTACAGTCAACAACATCCAGTCCGTCGTTATTCCAGAAGGCTTTGCTGTCGACCGTGATTTTATCGATTTTCAGATTCTGGCACTGATCGTAAACTTCTACCCAGTCGGCTGAATTTCGGATATTGATTTCAGATATCTCTACGTTTTTACATTCGCGGAAATAAATAGCCCTTGGACGACGGGTTGAAGGCCTATCGTTTTTCAGGTCATCAGGAATGATTCCCTTGTGAATCTGATCGATCAGGTTGTAAGCTACTTCGCGACCCTGTCCGTCGATGACTCCTTTGCCGGTAATCCCAATGTTTTCAGCCTGATAGGCAAAAACCAGCGAGCTGTAATTGGTATTAATGTTGTAATCGTAAATGTTGGTCGATCCAACCAGTATTGCACCTTCTTCCAAACGAATGGTCACGTTTGATTTGAGTTGAATGTTCCCGGTAAGATAACGTCCCACGTAAAACACGAGCCGTCCGCCACCTTTTTCATGAATGTAGTCGATCGCTTTTTGAATTGCAGTTGTATTCAAAGTTGTTCCGTTCGACTTAATACCAAACATCGAAGCTTTATAATCTTCGGCTGATAGCTGAAGAGTACAAAACAAGGTCATGGATAAAACGATTAGTTTTAGTTTGTTCATAGAGTTTATTGTTTTAATAATTTGTTCCAAATATCCTTTGCCGCCACATTCATGTGACGGACATGAAGAGTTCATCGTTAGGAGAGGCTGTCCCAAAAGTCCTTGATACAGTCATCCTGAACTTGTTTCAGGATCCCAACAGGCTGGAGGTCAGATCCCGAAATAAATTCGGGATGACTGTGTCCGCGAGTATTTTGACTTTTTGGACAAGCCCAATTATTTTCTTTTTTGTGTCATATTTGCATAACTAATAAACCGTAACCGGACCAGCTAAACCCATCGATTGAGTAGGCTGTTCTTTTGATTTCTGGTTGGTGAATTTTTGTGCTGTTTTATTGTCCTTCAGGGTTTTCATGTAATTCCCCATGGTTGTTGTGACCCGGATTTCCAGATCGTTAGAACCTTTTTTCAAAAATGAGGCAATGTTGTAAACCCGTTTACCATACCATTGAATACCACACGATTTGCCATTGACCAGAACTTCAGAGACTCCGTAAACTTGTCCCAGATTAAGGAATGTAGTCTTCAGGTCACTATCGATTTTCTTTTTATAAATAGCTGTTCCGGTGAAATCTACGAATTCGGTGTCTTTGAGGTCTTTCAGGGTTTCCATTTGTGCTGTTTTCACCCAATTTTCGCGGCTATGATGGAATTCCACTTCCCAGTTACCTCCCAGAACCTGACTATTGGATGCCGAAAGTGGGGCAGGAGACCATTTCTGTCCGTTTTTCTCTTTACTGAAAATAACCAAACGTGATTCAGCAGGGCCCAACTCCAGTTCAAAACTATTGTTGGTCAGATCCATGCGGTAGCGTTCACCGGTTTCGGCATTCCAAACCCAGGCATTTCGGCCTTTGGTTATATCATCAGCGAAAGTGACTTTTGTTTTGTTGACATCAAACTTGTGGGCATTTCCAAAAAAGAAAATTTCGCTGCGATCATCGGTCTGATAGCGGTTTTGCATCACATAGCGGTTTGGATTTTCGATTTCGAGGTAATGTGGAAGATTGTATTTTTCCATGATCTCTTTGTACCATTCCAGAAACTTGTTATCTGTTGGTTTTTTGATCAGGACAAAACGATCCGGAAAAGCTTTGAGTTTTTCAACCAGTTGCTGTATTTGCTGGTCTTTTTCTTTGTAATTGGTTAGTCCAAGCGATTTCTCCGGATATTTCTCAATACAGAAAATACGTCCACCTGTCGAAACAAAATCGTACAGTTTGTCCAGTGTTTCCAGATTCATGCTGGTAATTTCAGCCAGAAAAACAGTCCCGTATTTCTTCGGTCCGTAGCAAAGTTTTCCGTTTTTAACCGTCGAATCGTTGATAATGATTTCGGTGGTATAATCGGCAGCCCCACCGTTTTTATTGATCGATTCCCAGATAATCGATGTGTATTGCACATTGAGTTTTTCAGGGAATGGGTCGGTTTGTACTCCCATATCGCCCCACATATCGTAATTTGCCGGTAGTATGGCTATGTCGGTGTACATATCGGCATTCTGAAGCAGTGAAGAAAGACGGGCTTTATAGTTGTTCAGGTATTTAAAGTATGGCCACCAGTTGTTGTTCTCGTTGTAGTACGAACCGTATTGAACCCAGCCCGGGAATGCAGTTTCAGGAGGAGAGTAATTGAACCCATGCCAAATCGTATGAGTGATTCCCGACATAATACTTTGGTCGGAACCGGTTTTTAGTAGTTCCAGCGTGGCATTGAAAACAATATAGGTATTGGTCATTTCTTCACAGCTTACTACACGTTTCCCTCTGAGATGGGCGGCTGAAGAAACATATTTGTCGATCATCGTATATCCTCGTCCGCGACGGTAATCTTCGTCCGACATTTCTTCGCCCAGCTTGTGTTTGAGCCAGTTGGTTGTCCATGATTCGCCTTCCGGAATATCATAGTCCAGACTGCTTTCCAGCGGGAAGAATCCACGTCCGTAAGCTTGTGCGCGCGATTTCACCTTTTGGTCTTTACACCATTGCAGGTAAGTTTCGGTGAACCGTTCGCGCAGTAATTCTGCTTTGGTCAATTCAAAATCGAAACGTACCCGTTTGATTTCTTCAGCAAATTCAGGAGTTTTCTCTGCTCCATATTTATCGTCGATTACTCCGCCTAATCGTCCAACTTTAAACATAGTGAACGGAAGGTAGGGCATCATGTCGTATCCGCGGCGTTTTTTGAATTCTTCGGCCAGGTCGCCGGTCCAGTTGCAGCCTTCCAGTTCCATCGAGTCGGTGAAGAATGCCCGAAGATGGTTCGAGAGCGGTCCGGTTTTTTTCTGAATGGTATCCGACATATGGTCGAGGTATTTCCGGACTGCCGTCTTGTCCATGTGATTCAGAATATGTCCGGCAGCACCTGGTGCTCCATTGATTACACAGGCAAACGAGTTAACTTTTACCAAAGCGTATAACACATATTTGCCGGCTGGAACATCAACCCGGATGATTTCATCTTTTCGTTTATCCGAAAGTTCAATCACCTGATCAAGACCGTTCATTGGGTTCGGAACCAGCTTAAGTGACAAAATTTCGCAAGTCCGGCTCGAATTTGGTTCGGTTACACCCGGATCAATGTTTTTGAAAATATTGAATTGAGAAGATTCATAAATTGTAGGGCCTTCGATCTTTTCAGCATTGATAATGACTACCTGAGCCCGTTCTTCACCCTGAAGTGATTCCGATCCAAATGGCCATCCCGAACCTACAATCAGATCGCAGGTCATGTCCAGTTTTTTTGCTTCATCAAAAGTCACCTGGAGCATGTCGATCCATTCGTCGCTCAACCATTTCAGCGATTTTTTACCCAAATCGTCACCGGTTGAAGGAAACGAAATTGGATTGATTTCAACTCCGCCAATACCCGCGTCCTTTAAAAGATGTAATTCGCGGACAAGTTCTTTGGCTTCCACTTTGTCGCCATTCCACCACCAGCGAACAAATGGACGGTATTTTGATTCGGGATTTTTAAATAGCTTATAAAGATCGGTATCTAACCGAATGTCTTTGGCATTGCCAGCATTAACTCCAAAAGCAGGAACGGTGCTTGCAGCAAAGCATCCTGCCGAAAAAATTGCACTTTGAACTAAGAAATCTCTTCGTTTCATGGTATTAGTTTAGAAGGAGGTTGTATCAAAAGTCATTGATGCCGTCATCCTGAACTTCGTGCCCGCTAGCTTGTCAGGCGGGGTTTTAGGATCCCAACATATTGAACATCAGATCCCTAAATAAATTCGGGATGACCTGATTCACGAGCATTTTGACTTTTGAGACAGCCTCTTTTATATTTATACAATTATCTTTTTATCAAAATATTCATATTCACGGAGAAACTAGTGTAGTTTCAACGAACTTTTGTCGCAAGGTCATGCCGAACTTGTTTCGGCATCTCTTCGTCGATGAGACCCTGAAACAAGTTCAGGGTGACATGACTGACAATATCAAGTTGACATGACACTAGAAATATCCGTTTGCTTTTACGTCGCCATATTTCAAGGCTATTTCCAAACGTTTTACCCGAAATACGGAGTTCTCCTTTCCGTTGAAAGTAACTGTGTTATATCCTTGTTTCATGCAGGCTACCGGAATCCGGAATGCATATTCGCGTTCTTTTGGTACTAAGCCTCTTGCCCGATCGTATAATTCAACGTATTCCGGTTTTTCCATGGTCAGTTTTGTGCCGTTTACCGTTAATTCGAATTTGCCGGTACAACTGGTCCTGAAAAATAAAATTGCTTCCTGAGGAACTGTTTTCTTCGGATTATCTCCAATAAAAATATCAGCATTACTTGCTTTATTGTCACGAACGGTTAGTGGTAGCGGTGAAACAGGTTTCATTCCGTATTCGTTAGAACTGTCGTTCAGACAATAGATTTTGTTTCGGTATTTTAGGGTTTCAAGCGAACCCATTTCCTTCAACAGGAAGGGAGCATTTACCCGGCAGGCTTGTCCGCCTTCTTCCAAATGAATATTGCCGTTGTATTTCGAGTTATATTCGCCGTAATATTGGTTGAACAGGTAAATTCCATCGGCTCCCTGAGCCAGAATGTGCGAAGCCATTCCGCGCAGCATTCCGTGTGAATAGGTTTCGCGTGGACGGTAACCACCATCGTCGATTGAAGCATAAATAGGGATGTTTACAGCTCCAAGTTCTTTTCTGAATTTGGCTACGGGCAGCGAAGGGTCGCCTCTCCAGTGTACCCCGATGCTCACAAAATCGATGAGTTTGAGCCGTATCCATTCCTGAATGTCAAGTCCTTTGTCGAGGCATATTTCAATCGTTGGGGGAACCCGGACGGAGAGTAGTATTTTTTTGCCGCGTCGAGCAGAAACTTCGTCTACTTTGGCGCGAATATCTTTCACCAATTGGGTCATTAAAGGTGCATTTTTGCGGCCTTCGCCCAATTTGAAATAAACAATGAAGCGCATGAAGTCGAGGTCGAACCCATCGATCATGTCGTATTTTTCGAGTTGCTCGGTAATCATATCCAGCTTGTGATCGCGAACTTCCTTGTGGGCAAAGTCGAGAGCACGGGAGGCGTTGAAGCCCGGAGTTGCATCGTTGATCCAATATTCGGGATGGTTGTGCCAGAAATCACTGTAAACAATCGGACAGTGTGTGGTGGTATCGTTAAAATGGAGGTCGTTCATGCGGTAGTTGATGAAAGCTTCCATGCCATCTTTTTTTGCCCGATTTAGTGATGCGGCGATCAAATCAGTTCCTTCTTTTTCAAGATTCAGGAAATTGGTATAGAAGGTTTTGAAATTCCGATAGGAAGCGGTGTCTTTTTCGCAAGTTAAAGTGCCGTTTTTATCGTCGCAAAACAATCGGTTGTATTTCGACCGATAATACGGAAAGTCACTTCCACTGCACATCATGTAGGTAGTTACCTGCGAGTTGGAAACCATGTCGACATACGAATTGATATCGGCCACACTCAACGGACGGCGGTGGAACCAAAGGTTTCCTAGCGCATCTGTTCCATCGTTGTTATGTATCAGGCGATATTTGGGAGTGGGGGATGCGTAGGATGTTCCGCAAATAATCCATGATATTCCAATCATCAGAATAATACGACTGGCAGCAAGTAATTTTTTTAAAGTCATTTTGGTAATAGGTTTATTCGTAATAAAATTTGTTTTTTTGGTTAATGTTCCAGTAATTTCGATATATGTTTGAATGATAATTTATTGATATACAACTTAGAAACTGTTTAAATTTCATAAAAAGGTTCCGTTAGGAACCAACGGTCGATAGAAAAGATGTAAAAACACCTTTCTTTTGTCCCGTACGCCCGCCTGCTAAGCCGATGGCGGGCAGGGGACGACCCTTAAGATAGATCTTCTTGCTTCTACCGACCGATTTTCCCTATGGGAAAAATTTAAACAGTTAATTAAGTTTTGCATTTGAATATACACAATTACTACTAAGGTTTACCAGTGAAAATAAGGTTTCTGATTCCTTATCAGATCCTGTTTAACCTTAGTAGCGATTGCTTTCAATAGACCAATATAAATCGTTTATACGAAATATTCTATGGCCTTTTTTATGGTTTATCTCCATACTACAGGTTCAGGCAATCTTGGTACGTTTGCCGGAATCGTAGCACTTTTAGTCGATATAATCGCATTTCCGTGGTCATAATCTTTCCGTACAAAATCAGCCCAGGTTAATGTTTCTCCGGCACATTGTTTTAGCTGTTTCACGATTGAATAACGGCTGGCCGCATCAAAATAAAACTGATTCTCATTCATACAACCTGCAAACGATTCTGCACGCCAAATTCCTTTTCCAACAGATCGGGCTCCTTCAAAATAACCGACTAATGAATAATACGTCGAATATTCGGCAGAAGATAAAATATGAGCCCATGGAGATTTTGTTTTATCTCCCGATACATCCACATTTCCATACCATCCGTAAGACTGACATTCTAAGGTTCCGAGTCTCTTATCTTCAGAAAGTGTTGCGGTCGGAACAGTTTGATACAAGTCGGCCAAATGCCCAATCGCATGACCTCCAATTTCATGAGTAACTACGTTTTCGAATCCGGTTTGTGTTCCTTTACTGCCCGGACTATTGCAAACAAATCCCAGTGTACGATTTTTCCCATTTTCCCAGAAATAGTTGACGCTTCCGCTGTAGTGAGATACGTTCTGGATTACCAGAACAGCATAGTTTTTTTCCACATGAATATTCTTAGAAACCATACATGAATCGACCCAATTAAATACTTTATTAAAACATCCGCCAGTAGAAGGACTTACATTATCAAACATCCCAGTCCAGGTACTACTCGATACATTATCATACATTGAACCAAATCTGGTTTTAACAATTGTTGTACAAATACCGGTTTGGTCACCATTCTGATGTTGAGAAATACCCGTTTGAGCAGAAATTGCACCTATGCGATACACCCGAACATACGAGCGGTATGTTTTATAGGGTTCTGTATTTTCGAACAATCCATTAATGGCTGTTAAGGATAAATTATCCCAGTTTCCTCCAGGAGCCATTTCACTTGCAGAAAAACCATCACCGGTAACAATCAGGGTAAAGGCATCGGCACTTCCGTTTCCGTTATTTTGAAATAAACGAACTTCGCCATTCTTCCAGGCATTTATTTCACTTGCCGTGGTAAACGAAAAGATAGGGCTTGCTGCTGATTCTGCACCAAAAATATCTTTTGCTACAACACGCCAGTAATAAGTGGTACTAACTGCAAGTTTGAAAAGGAATGTACACGAAGGAGTCTCGGTACTTGCAACATTTTTAGTCCAGGTCTTTTGGTCTGTCGAATACTCAGGAACATAGGTAACTTTGTCTTTTTCAGCATCAGCGGCATCGCTCCATTGCAAACGCAGGTAGGTTTCCTGAACGTCTTTAGCTCCATTGGCCGGATAAACGGCGGTTGCCGGGGCTGTAGGAGCCGTATTGGCAACAGTGCTTGTTACTTTTATCTGAATGGTACGTGACAATATCGCAATTTTGGTATCTGCCGTTACTACAGTTACTGTGGCTGTTCTTACTTCCCGGTAAGTATTCTTCGAAACGGTTACTGTAAATTCTCCACTACCTCCAGTGGTACTTACCCCGGAAATTGTTAACCAATTCAATCCTGAGTTATTAACGGTCCACACCGCACCAGTAGGTGCTGTTACTTTGACTTTCAGTGAAGTACCTTCCGGAATAGATAACGTGGATTGGTCTACACTGAAACCACTTTGTTGGGGGGTGGGATCCGGATCTGAGCTTTTGCTACAGCCGAAAAGAAGCATCCCGACAAACAAAACACAACTAAAATAAACTAAACGTATTTTCATAAGATTTATAAGGTTCTTGGATTAAAAAAAGGGAAGACGTACATTATTAGAACGACTCCCCCTTTTTTAAATTATTTCGTTAATTAGTCATTCCAATGACCATTGGTAGAAGTTTCCTGAATAGGAATTTCATAAGTCATGTGGTCAACTGAATAGGTTTTGCCTGAAGACCAGTGAATAGCAGATCCGTTACGATCAGTAGGAACATTCCAGCGTTTGTTGTTGTAGAATTCGTCGCCGTTTTCTCCCCACATCTCAATACGCCATTGCAATTTAACCATATCTAATGCAGTCATGCCCTTCATCGAAGGATAGTTATCGCATGTTAATACAGCAGTAGCACCAGTTTTGGTACGGGCAGCCAATAGCTTATTTAATGTTGCTTTAGCCGCAGCATCCTGACCACTGGAAGCCTGAGCTTCAGCCAGCATTAACAATGCTTCGGAAGCACGGTAGTAAGAATAATCACAGTTGATGTTACTATTGCGTTTAGTCTGTTGTTTCGAAATTGTAGCACCCCATTTCAAGTTGGTATAGCTAGGAATTGTCATCGGTTTTCCGTCGGTAGGATAGGGATATGACGCCGAATTTGTTAAGAAAATACCTTTTCGGAAATCATCGTCAGCAATTTTATCATACAAGCGGTTATCTATACGCATATAATATGCTCCCAATCCACCAGAACCTTCGGCAAAGCAGTTGAAGTTACTGTATTGGTATGTCTGAGCTCCGTTTCCATCAATCCAACCCATGATACATTCCGGATTTTTTGTTAAACAAGAAAACGCATTGTCGTCAGCTTTAACATCATCTTTTCCGGCAGCTATTGCATTAACACGTGAATTCTGAATACCATAAGCAGCTTGAGGAATGAATGTTGGAAAATGTGTTAAAATTTCCTGACATGAAGAAATACAGGTAGCATAATCACCTGTCCATAAAGACACACGAGCCAGCAAGAACTGAGCAACACCACGGTCAATATCATTTGTTGCAGCAGTGTAGCCATCTAAACCTGTTCCAATTTGAGAATCGCCAAACAGCTGAACAGCTTCTTTTAGGTCATTTTTAATGAAATTATAGGTATCTGTTGCAGAAGAAGGAGCAACGGGAGTATTTACACCATAAGTAGTGTAAATCGGCATTCCTTTGCCATCTTTTCCACCCAATAAATAGGCTTTTTGAAAACGTTCCATCAACATATTGTATCCATAAGCACGTACGGTCAAACAACGGGCACGATAATCTTTCATCGATTTGCTACCGCTGTCTTTTACAACATCGCTACCCAGATATACCAGTACTTTATTTGCATTTGTAGCAGGAGTGACAGATAGCCACCACCAGGTATAATTATCTGTACGGTCGGAAGCTAACCAGGGCTCAAAGCTGGAATCAATATTGTAAAAAAGCTGATAAGTACCAGAAGAACCTAAAGTCCGTTCGCCTAAAACAATATCATTTCCCCGTAAATTGCCAAACAGATCCTGATTGGTAAGTGGGTTTAATGGATTACTACCAAATCCGGAATAACTACCAGCGAGTTCAAAATTAGTGTATAAATTGGAAACCAATCCACTCATAATCATCTGGATTTTGGTTTCGTTTCCGGAACGTAAAATTTCCTGAATTTGTTCGTCAGATATTTGGTTAGGCGGTGTCACATCCAATTTGTCGTTGCACGACGCTAGCATAAGTCCAATAGCAGCGACACATCCCATTATATATTTTTTCATCTTTCTAAAATTTAAAATATTCATAGATTATAAATCGAGGTTAATTCCAACAGAGAGTGTCCTACGGGTTGGGTAGGTATAAGCACCAACTTCCATACCTCCGGTTAGAGACATACTGGGGTCAACACCTTTTGCAGCTGACAAGAAAAATAAGTTATCGCCGGAAGCAAAAATACGTACTTTACTGATTTTATACCTGGACAACAGTTGTTGTGGTAAGGTATATCCAATGGTTACGTTTTTTACTCTTAAATAAGAAGCAGAGAATAAGGCCATATCGGTATATTTCCATGATCCGAATGTTGCTCCATCATAATTAGGTGCTTCATACCATTGCATTGGGAATTTAGCTCCCTTATTTTCCGGAGTCCAGGTATTCCCGATCAATTCTTTAGAAAGAGACATTCCTAAGTTAACGCTGCTATCATACAGACCATTACCATATTCAACGCTATAGTATTTACCACCCAACTGATAAGCCATAACTGCTGTGAAGTCGAAATCTTTGTATCTTACGGTCGTTGAGAACCCACCCATCACTTTCGGAGTTGCATCACCAACTTCGTATTTCGAAGCTAAGTTATAATTATTGGTTTTTACAACATCACCTTCTTTAGCTCCGGAATAGGTATTTGCAGTTACATCAGCTGCTGATACGGTGTGGTAGTATTGAGGAAGACCGGTGTTTTGGTCAACACCTGCATATTTATAGATCCACAGGTTGTACCAGTCACGTCCTTTACCACGCAAATAGTATTGACCACTGGCGGCATTACCTGCACCAGCTGCCGACCAACCTTCACCATT
>Ga0302286_10000296_pt1 | contig 41234 bp, 31 predicted proteins | sample III_Fen_E2_3_FD_198765 | JGI IMG/M metagenome (GOLD analysis project Ga0302286, IMG submission 198765) | Peat permafrost microbial communities from Stordalen Mire near Abisko, Sweden - III_Fen_E2_3 | ecosystem: Environmental > Terrestrial > Soil > Wetlands > Permafrost | place: Sweden: Abisko...
CCTACAAAGCCCAAAATCGAGAAAATCCACATTCCCAGCGCATATCCACCGAAGTTATTCAGCCCGGCGTGGGAGTAGTCGTTGGCCCGTCCAATCAGCAGATTCATGATGAAGAAGCCGATTTGCTGGATCAAGGTCATCAATGCGTACGCAGTTCCCAGGCGCGACTGGTCCACCACGTAGGCAACTGAGGGCCACATGATCGCTGGAATCAGGGAAAAGGCGACCCCCATCAGACATACCGGCACGAACAGGGTCACGTTGCTATAAGCCATCAGGAGGTAAACGGGCATGATCAAGATCGAGCCGAACATCATGAAAAATGCTCGCTTCCCGATTTTGTCCACCAGCAAGCCAAACAGGGGAGTGGCAATCATGGCCGAGAGCGGAAGCAGGCTGTTGAAGAATCCCGCTTTTTCATGGGCCAGAACGCGCATGGCTTCCGACGCGGCGGCGCCCCCATGGAGGGCAAGTATCTTGTTGGTAAAGAGGTCGATCGCAAAGGTGCGAAAGGGGAAGATCGCCGAATAAAAAGTGAAGCAAAGGCCAACCACCAGCCAATACGACCCATTGAAGCGCAGAATCTGGCTGAACTCCAACTTGTCGACTGCGCCGCCCTTGCCCAGTTCGTATTTGGCTTCGGCCCGGGTCTCCAGCATCCAGTAAATCAGGGAACAGAACACTGCCAGGAACCCCGCACCGACAGCAATGAACAGGGGATTCTGCCAACTGGGCTCACCGGAAGGCCCTTGCGGATAGAACGCCCGGTTGGCCCACGTTGGCGAGTTGTCGGCTGCGACCGAGGCCAGGCGCGCGATGGTCAGGTTGATTCCGAATGCGAAACTCAGCTCCTTGCCCTTGAACCACTTCGCCAGGGCCACCGTAACGGCGACGATCATGGACTCTGCACCCAGGCCCAACACCGTGCGACCCGTAATCATCAGTCCCAGATGTCCGCGAGCAGCGGTCAGGGCCGCGCCGAGAAGGCAAAGCACGGCGAAGAAGGTGAGGGCCTTCTTGGTTCCGATGCGATCGATGATGATCCCGCCGACCAGAAGGGTCAGTACCGCAGCCGCGCTATAGCTCGAGTTCAGCCACCCGAATCCGGTGGCGGAGTACCCCAGCTTGTCGATGAAGATACGTTCCAGCGGGTTGATGCTGTCGTAGATGTAGTAGTTCCCGCCCTGGGCGAGACTGATAAACAGCAGCACGATCCAGCGATAGGCACGGGACGGTTCAGGACGCGCAAGCTCAGGCATGAAAGCACTCATCCTCGGCGCATGATGGCGCCTGTATTTGCAATGTGGAGAAAATCAACCGACGAAGATTAGCAGATCGGAAGGGAGATTTGCTTGGGAGGGCTCCATGCGCTGCGGGAGCGAACCGCCGCGAAGCGAAAAAAGGAAAGGCTCTCAGTTGCAGCGTAGAACCGCCACCGAGAGCCTAAAGTCGAGGCCCGAAAGCCTAGAGCGTGCCCCTACATCTTTTCCGTTTTGCCCTTGTACTTCACTTCACCGTTGGTCTGATTCTGGCGTTCCACGTCGGCGTTGTTGTAGGAATGGGTCGCCTTTTTCCCGCCCTTGGCTGCCGCGGATGCGTTCACGGCATTTACGGTGTACTCGGTTCCGCTGAAATAGACCCACGGCTCATGCGCTGCTTCGCCGGCACCGTGCTCCATATGGATGGCATGCATGGCACGCATATCGTGTCCGGCCGGTTCGGGCCAGAGGTGAATGTTGGGCGTGGTCCGGGGAGCGTCACCGCCCTGGTACCAGACGGCTTCGGTGTAAACCGAACTGGTGGAAGCCGGAATCTGCGAGAGAGTCGAGTTAGTCGCGCCCGCATACAGTCCGGCTGTTGCGTTGCTCGCGCCGACTGAATTCGGAGAAACCGTCACCAGTGAAACCATCGGGGTTGTGACCAGTGGGACAAAGGGTCCGCAGCCCAGAATGCACGGACCGTATATTTGAGGGGGCGGCCCCATCACATGCTGTCCGAATGCCAGGACAGAGATCATAACCACCGCACACAGCACCAAATAGGGTCGCATACTACCTCCACAGGGGAACCACTGGGCTCACTAAGTGCAGTTAGCGTGCCAGTCCGGGAAAGGTCCTGTTGGCTGGAATACACGAAGATTTCGGGTACTGTCGGGCAAAGCACTGAACCCGCATGCCGAGCCAGTGCTGGGTGGATGCAAGCCGCTGCGCATAACCTGCAACTCCGGTGCTCAGGTGCCGAGGCCTAGCTCCCCACGTAGCGCGCGTACAAACTGCGGGCAATCGCGGTGTCCGCGGTCCCTTTGATGATGGCCCGCCCGTCCGGGAACAGCGTCATCTCGTAGGGCTCGTGCCAGAACTTGAGAACGAATTCGTTGTGCCGCACGGTTCCGTGGGGCTCAAGCCGTTTCTGCATTTCTCCGAAATCTACCGGGCGCTGCCGCTCATGAATCTGCACCGAATTGCGCCCGCATAAAGTGATATGCGGGCGCCCCTCGCCCGCCAGGTGGACGAATTCTTTCTTGCCGCATGCGCGGCATCCCTCCAGCGGTCGCATGGCCGACACTTCCGCACGCTCGTTGCTCCAGACGTCCCAGGAAAGCAGGGAACGGCGCATCCTGGAACGGGCACCCACCAGATACTTCAACGCTTCGGTTGCTGCCAGTGAAGCGACCAGATTCACGGCGGAGTTCAGAATTCCAGCGGTTTCGCACGTCTCCACTGTGCCGTGAGGGGGATCAGGGAAAACGCAGGCCAGGCAAGCCGTTTCGCCAGGCAGGATATTCAGAGTCACCGCATAGCTTCCCACCGCCGCCGAGTAGATCCAGGCCACCGAGTTCTTCACCGCGTGGTCGTTGATCAGGTAACGCGTCTCGAAGTTGTCGGTGCCGTCCAGAATCAGGTCAACGTTGCCGAGAAGCTCGGCGCAGTTCGCCGGAGTCAGGTCGGCGACGTGGGGTTCGACGGCGATCTGGGAATTGAAGCGGGCAATCTGCCGGGCCGCCGCCAGCGCTTTGGGGAGGGATTCCCGCGCGTCCTTTTCGTCAAAAAGCGATTGTCTTTGCAGGTTACTGAGTTCAACGTAATCTCGGTCCAGAATTCGCAGCATCCCCAGGCCCGATCGGGCCAGCAGCAGGGCGAGCGCGGAGCCGGTCGCCCCGCATCCAACCAGTGCCACACGGGCCCCCGCCAGCCTCTTTTGCCCTTCCAGACCGACTTCCTTGAACAGGACTTGTCGCGAATATCGGTCGTCTAGTTCCAAAGGCATTACCTGCTCCGGGCGTTGCACCCTTTATTATAGGTTGCGGCCAGCAAACTTCTTCGTCCCGAGCAACATGTGCCGTTCGCGCATCCATCGAAGTCAGGAAGGTCCGTCGGCAGTCGCCTCAAGGTTCGGGAGGAAGTTTTGCGTCTAAGCGCGGTCGTCCTGCTGGGACTGGCGTCGGCTCTCGCGTGGGCGCAGGAGTCTCCGCCGGCGCAGGCCAATGCAGAACAGCCATCCGGGGTGGGGACGATCACTCCGTATGTGGGGTTGCGAATTGAACAAGTGGAATTTCCCGGGGTCGAGGCTGACGAAGCTGCCCGGCTTATGGCCGCTACGCCACTGAAGACGGGAGAAGCGCTCACGCGAGAGATTTTGCACGACGGAATTCAAGCGCTGTTCGCGACTGGCCGGTTCGCCGATATTCAAGTCGAAGCGGAACACATGCCCACCGGCGTGAAGCTGCGCTTCCTGACCGTCCCCAACTACTTTGTGGGTCAAGTTGCGGCGGAAGGCATTTCCTCCAATCCCACAGCCACTCAACTGGTCAGCGCCAGCCGCCTCCAACTGGGCGAGCTTTACACGCGGGAAAAACTGGACCGGTCCCTGGCCGGCATCCAGCGGGCGCTGGAAGACAATGGCTTCCACAATTCAAAAGTGACTAGTTCGGAAGAACGCAACGAGCAGCAACGTCAAGTGGACATTACGTTTCACGTCACCCCGGGTCCGCGCGCGGTGGTTGGACAGATCACGCTCCAGGGAGATGCCGGTCTCTCGAAAATCCAGATCGAGGACATCGGGAAATTTCATTCCGGCGATCCCATCCTCTCCACCCATGTGACGCGCGCGTTGCAACGGATTCGCGCGAAGTACCAGAAGCAGGATCGGCTGCTTGCGCAGGTCTCAGTGGCCAAGCGGGACTACCGGCCAGAGCGCAACGCGGTGGACTACGTTCTGCAAGTGGACCGCGGTCCGATCGTGGAGGTCGAAGCGGAAGGATACAAATTCACCCAGGCGGAACTGCGAAGGCTGGTCCCGATCTATGAAGAAGGGGCGGTGGACGACGACCTGCTGAGCGAGGGCCGGCGTAGCCTGCAGAACCGTCTTCAGACTCTGGGCTACTTCGACGCTACGGTGGGCGTGAGCCAGCATACGGTGCAGGACGGCAAGGGCCTGCGCGTAATCTATGTCATCAATCCCGGGGAGCGCCACAAACTGGCCGCGATCCGGATATCGGGAAACCAGCTCTTTACGGTCGAACAGATTCGAGCAGTGATGCAGGAACAGCCCGCCGGACGTTTGTTTTCGCACGGCCGCTACAGCGAAGCGCTGCTGGAGCAGGATGTTCTCAATATCAGGGCCCTCTACCGGGCGAGCGGTTACCAGCAGGCCGCGGTGACAAGCAAGATCCTGAATGAATACCAGGGCAATTCGTCGGAGGTCGCGATTGACCTCACCATCAAAGAGGGGCCGCAGACCCGTGTGGCCTGGGTTCGTATTGACGGCAACTACCTGGTGCCCTCCGATCAACTGCTGAGGGTTCCCGCCACCGAAGAAGGCCAGGGTTTCGCCGAATCCAATCTCTCGGATGACCGCGACACGATCCTGGGCGTGTACTTCAACAACGGCTTCTCGAACGCCACGGTGGATGTGACGTACGTCCCGGTTGTTCCCTCGCCCGATGAGTTCCCGCGCGTCGGCGTGACCTTCTCCATCAAGGAAGGGGAGGAATTTTTCGTCAACCGGATATTCCTCAGCGGTTTGCACTACACGCGTCCGGGAGTGGCGCGGCGCGAGTTTCGCGTGCAACCGGGTACTCCGCTGAGTCAGCAGGACATGCTCGAGACCCAGCGCCATCTCTACGACCTGGGCTTGTTCAACGAGGTGGATACTGCGGTCCAAAATCCGGACGGAACCGAGCCACGCAAAAACGTGCTGATCGCGACGCAGGAGGCGAAGAGGTACACCTTCGACTATGGATTCGGATTCGAGTTTCAGACCGGTCAGCCGTCGGTCGGGACGAACCAGCCACTCGGCCAAACCGGGGCCAGCCCGAAGGTTTCATTCGGCCTGACGCGCATCAATTTGGGCGGCCGCAACCAGACGGTCACCATGAAGACCAACCTCAGTCGCCTGCAGCAGCGCGGCCTGGTCAGTTTCGAAGCTCCGAAACTCCTCAACCGCGACCTGAGGTTCACGGCGACGGCGTATTTCGACAACACGGTGGATGTCTCCACCTTCACGTCCGAACGGCTGCAGGGAACCATACAAGCCGAGCAGTCTCTCTACAAGATCGGCGAGCGCACACTGACAAGCATTACCTACGGTTTCGCCTACCGTCGCGTGCGGGCCAGTGACATCCAGGTTAGCGACAATCTGATTCCGCTGCTGTCGAAGTCGACCCGGGTTGGCGAGCCCAATTTCTTTTACATTCGCAACCGGCGCGACAACGACCTGGAAACGACTCGTGGAAGCTACACCACCTTCGAGGGTGAGGTGGCCGCTGGCTTCTTCGGCTCGGAGGCCGATTTCAGCCGCTTTCTCGTCAAGAATACGACCTACCACCCGTTCGGCCGCAATCGCAGGACGGGACAAGGATTCGTTTTTGCACGCTCTACCAGCGTCGGTCTGGAGAACCCGTTTGGAAACACTGTGGTGATCGAGCCCGCCGGCCAGGTTTCGGCGGGGCAGAGCCTGATTCCTCTTCCGGAGCGTTTTTTCAGCGGGGGCGGCAACTCCCATCGCGGTTTCGGGCTGAATCAGGCGGGACCGCGCGACCCTTTCACGGGATTTCCCCTGGGAGGCAGCGCGCTGTTCCTCAATAATCTGGAGCTGCGGTTTCCGAATATCGCCCTGCCCTATCTCAACGACAGCATCGGCTTTACGGCCTTCCACGACATGGGGAACGTTTTTGCCCGGCCCCAGGACATGCTGCGCAGCCTGGGCCGCTGGCACCAGCCCAACCAACAGGTCTGTTTCCAGCCGCCGGCGCAAGGACAGTTGTCGCAATGCAACTACAACTATGTTTCGCACGCCATCGGGCTGGGGGTGCGTTATCAGACTCCCATCGGTCCATTGCGTTTTGACTTCGGATACAATCTGAATCCGCCGGCCTTTCCCAGCTACACCAACATTGTTGTCAATTCTGTAAATGGAAAGAGAACCGGCCAGTTCGGAGCGCAGCGCGCCGGACGTTTCAATTTCTCATTCAGCGTGGGGCAGTCCTTCTGATGAAACCCTGGAAGCGCGCGGTCATTTCGATGTTTGCGTGGATCGCATTGGCCATACCAGCCCACGCGGGCGAGGTCATCGACCGCATCGTCGCCAACGTGAACGGCCACATCCTTCTGCAGAGCGATTGGGAGGAGGAGTTGAGTTTCGAGGCATTCGCGAATGCCCGGCCGCTTGACGCCCTGACCCCTGCGGAACGCAAAGCGGCGCTCGATCGCCTGATCGACCAGGAACTACTGCGGGAGCAGGTGCGGCCTTCGGAAAGCGCTCCGGCCGAACTGGTGGCGGCCCGCGTGACCGAGATTCGCAAAGCGCTGCTGCTTACCTCCGCCGAGGAGTGGCGCGCCGCCCTGCAGCGCTACGGCCTGACGCAACCCGCCATTGAGAAGCGCCTGGGCAACGACATTCAACTCATGCGCCTGGTCGAAGCCCGTCTACGTCCCTCCATCCAGGTCGACAGCCGTGCCGTGGAGAGCTACTACCGGGAGCGCCTGCTGCCCGAGTTGCAGCGAGCCGGGAACAAAACCGTATCCTTACCGGAGGTGTTCGGCCACATCCGGGACCTCCTGACCGAACAAAAGGTCAACCAGTTGCTCGACAGTTGGCTGGTGAGCCTCCGGTCTGAGAGCCGGATTCAGACTTCGGAATCTACTGCGGGAGAACAGGCCCGTTGACGGAGCCGACTCCTCACCGCCCTCGCCAATGGTGGAAATACCTTCTTCTGTTCTTCGCGTTCTGCCTGGCCGGCTTCAGCTTTCTCGGGTGGTACGTCACCACAAATTCTTTTCACCAGGCGGTGCTCCGGCGGCTGGTTGCTTCCCTGGAGGCGGCGACGGGCGGCCGGGCCGAGATTGGGGAATTTCACACCATCCCGTTGCGCCTTCGGGTAGAAGTTCGCGACGTCACGATTCACGGCCGCGAGTCTTCTGAGCAGGTCCCGTATCTGCACGTGGACCGCTTGCTAGCCGAATTGAAGATCATCTCGCTGTTCGAGAAGGAAGTGGGTCTCCGCACGCTGGTGCTGGAGCATCCCGTCGTGCATATCATCGTTTACCCGGACGGATCCACGAACCAGCCGGCACTGAAAATCCACCGGCCGGCGCAAAGCACGCCGGTGGAACAGTTGTTCTCACTCAGTGTTTCGAGGGTCGAAATGCAGCGGGGAGAGCTGCTGTGGGATTTGAATAAGATACCGCTCGACTTTCACGCACGCGATCTCTCCCTGGTCTTGAAGTATTCCTTTTTGCACCAGCGCTATGAGGCGCAGGTCGCGCTGGGAGGTGTTTCGACCAGCGTGCAGCAGTATCCGCCGTTTGAGTGGCACGGCGATGCGTCGCTGGTCCTTTTCCGTGATCGCGCCGACGTTACTGCATTGACGCTGAGTTCGGGAAAATCGCAGGTCCATTTTTCCGGCGAAGTTCAGAATCTTCAGAGCCCGCAGGTGAGCGGCAACTATCGCGGAATGGTGGACCTCTCCGAGTGGGCCGCATGGTTGAGGCAAAAGGAAATTCGCAGGGGCACGGCGAGTTTCGACGGCAAGGGTTCCTGGAACCTGCGGGACTTTTCGAGCGAGGGCACGCTGCTGGTCAAGGACTTTGACTGGCTCGACAACCGGATGAAATTGCAGAGCGGCCGGCTCACGGCGAACTACTCCGTCACTCCGCAACACCTGCATCTCTCCTCGCTCAAGATAAGCGGTTTGGGAGGCGAAGTGGCCGGAGACGTGGATGTGACGAACTGGCAAACCTCGCTCGGGACGGACTCGGGCCGGCAGCATCCCGTGATCGGACGAATTCCTGCCGGGAGCCTGCAGCGCGGTTCCGTGCGGCTGCATCTGGCGGGTTTGTCCCTGCCTGCGCTGATTCAGATGTTCAGTTCGAAGAAGCTTCCGCTTGACCAGTTGCGCATGGTCGGAGTTGCCAGCGGAAGCGTCGAGATGCTCTGGGTGGGTTCGATCAAGGATGCCGAAACGCGCATGGACCTAGCCGTCTCTCCGCCCGTGCGCACCCTTCCTCTTGAGCTGCCGGTGCGGGCCGAGGTCAGGGGCATCTACCGCGGGTCGCGCGATGAGTTGCAGCTCGACCAGTTCAAATGGAATACGCCGTCCTCGGAACTGACGGCGCAGGGGAATCTGGCCGCGACCTCGGCGCTTCGTTTCTCGGCCTCCAGCCACAACCTCACCGAGTGGGAACCTCTTCTGAAGACGGTGTTCGGCCAGAAGCTGCCCTTCACGGTCAGTGGCTGGGCGAATCTGAACGGCAACGCCAGCGGGCAGCTCTCGGCATTTCTGCTCAATGGGAACCTGGAGGTCTATGATTTTCAGACGGAGCTGCCGTCGAGCGCGGACCATCGCGCGGGCTCGGTTCATTGGGACTCATTGACGACCGCGGTGCAGTATTCGAACCGCAGTGTCGCCGCACGCAACGGGGCTCTGATTCACGGGCATGCGGTGGTTCACTTCGACGCCAGCACCGCACTGGTCAATGGAGTGGCAACCGCGAACACTCCCTTCACGGCGAGCGTCGATGTGCGCGGCGCGGACGTGGCCGAGTTGGAGCAACTGGCGGGGGGCAACTACCCCTTGACTGGAACTCTGGACCTCACGATGCGCGCCTCGGGCACGCGCGCAAGTCCGCACGGGGAGGGCCGGCTGGAGATCCGCGACGGCAGTGCGTATGGCACACCAGTCCCGTTCTTGCGCAGCGATCTCCGCTTGGCGGATGGCGAGCTTCAATTCAACAACCTGGAGAGCAGCTTCTACGGCGCTCCGGTGAGCGGAAGCACCGCGGTGAGTACATCGGGCGATTCGTTCCACATCAGCCTTTCGGGTCGTAACCTGGACCTCGCGGGCTTCCCCAAATTGCAGGGTAACCGCATCACCGTGGATGGCCAAGCTGACTTCACGGTTCGGGGTGCAGGTACGATCGAGCAACCGTCGGTGGAAGCCCACATCCATTTTCGCGATCTGGCTTTCGACAAAGAGCGCGCCGGGGACTTCTACATGGATGCCACTACCCACGGCCGTCAGCTTGCGATCCAAGCTCACTCCGAGTTCGACAAAGCGGATCTGAAAATCCAGGGCACGGTCGGTTTGCAGCACGGTCTGCCCGCTGACTTGAATCTCTCCTTCCGGCAACTGGATGTGGACTCGCTCCTGAAAATTTACCTGGGCGACAAGGTTACCGGCCATTCCACGCTGGCGGGTGCTATCAGTGTTCGGGGTCCCCTGCGAAGCCCGCGCGATTGGACACTCTCGGCAAATTTGGACTCTCTTGATGCCGAAATTGAGCACGTCCCGCTTCGCGCTGCCGAGCCTGTCCGTTTTGAAATATCAGCCCGGGTTCTAAGGCTTGAGAGTCTGCATTTAGCGGGGAGTGGAACGGATTTCACGGCGCACGGGGAGGCGCAGTTGGCGGAGCCGCGCGAGGTAGATTTTCAGCTGGAAGGCACGGTCAATATGGCGCTGCTTCAGACCATGAACCCCAAGCTCTTTTCCCGCGGAATGCTCGGCCTGCATCTGGTCGCCAGGGGGACAGTGACGCAGCCGCAACTGCAGGGCACGCTGGAGTTGAAGGATGCCTCCATCAGCCACAACGATTTTCCGAGCGGCCTGAGCGGGCTGAACGGAGTCCTGCAATTTGAGCAGAATCGAATCCGCATTGAACACTTGAGCGGAACCACAGGCGGGGGCACGGTCAGCCTCGCGGGTTCGGGCAGCATCCAGAATGGTGCGCTGAACATGGACCTGACGGCTACGGCGCGCGATGTTCGGATGCGCTACCCGCCCGGTGTGAGTTCCACCGCCAATGCCGATCTCCGGCTCACAGGAACGTCCAATTCAGCGCTGTTGAGCGGCGACGTGCAGGTCACCAAGCTGGCAGTGACGCCCGGGTTCGACTTCGGCTCGTATCTGGCAAGAAGCAAGCAATCAGGGGTGGTGACCACAAGCGATAGCCTGCAAAGCCGCGTCAAGCTGGATGTTCATGTCGTGACCACCCCCGAGTTGCAGATGCAGACAGCGATTGCGAAGCTGTCGGGGAATGCTGACCTGCGGGTCCGGGGCAGCGTGGATCGACCGGTGGTGACCGGCCGCGTCAATTCAAATGAGGGGGGTGAGCTTTCCCTCAACGGAACGAAATACCGGATAGAACGCGGGGATGTGACCTTCTCGAATCCCGCGCGAACGCAAGCGTTCGTCGACATCCAGGCGTCCACGAGAGTACGGGACTATGACATTACCGTGAACCTGAGCGGGGACGTGAGCCAACCCAACGGTCTGACCGCAAAATGGCGGTCGGAACCGCCTCTCCCCGAAGCCGATGTAATTGCACTGCTGGCGCTCGGCCGCACCCGCGAGGAATCCGCCGCCTTGAATTCCGGTGGCGCCTCCGGGTTCACCGGCGAGGCCTCGAACCTGCTCATCAGTGAAGCCCTGAACAGCGCCGTCAGCAGCCGGGTACAGCGTTTGTTCGGCGTGAGCCGGATCAAGATTGATCCCCAGGGCCTGGCCAGCGAAACCAACGTGGTGCGCGGCCCTCAGGTCACGATTGAACAGCAGGTGGCCAGCAACGTGACTGTCACCTATAGCACCAACGTCTCCGTCGCATCGCAGCAGATCATCCAGGCCGTGTACAACGTAACCCGCAACGTCTCCATTGTCGCCTTGCGGGATCAAAACGGCGTGGTCAGCTTCGACATTAAGGTGCGGCAACGCAAGAAGTAGGCGACCAGGTGACGGCGGATGGCCGACGGTTGCAAGGACGTGACCTTTCCGCCCTTGACAGAAACCTCTAAACCAGCAACCCTAGTTGTTTTTGATCCTCCTGCTGCGCCGTTCCGGGCAAGCCAAGAAAGAAGACGACAGAGTGCGAGTTCGGGTCTTTTACCACGACAAGTGTTTCGATGGGGCTTCTTCGGCGGCATTGTTCTCCCGCTTCTACCGGGAACGCATCCGCAGCGACGGGGAGTTCGTCTTCAGCGGACTGTTGCACCGCGCCGGCGCGCTCTTCGAGGAAAGAGATTTCGACGGCGATGAAAACGCGATCGTCGATTTCAAATACTCCAGTTCGCCGAAGATCACCTGGTGGTTTGACCACCACGAGAGCGCTTTTCTTTCTCCCGCCGACGCCGCGCATTTCGAGCAGGAGCACAGCAATCGCAAGTTTTATGATCCGGATTTCAAGTCCTGCACCAGTTTCATCGCCGCGATCGCCGAGCAGCGCTTCGGCTTCGATCCGCGGTCGGTGGCGGAACTGGTGCACTGGACCGATATCGTGGACGGCGCCATGTACGAAGATGCACGGTCTGCGGTCGAGATGAAAGCGCCGGCCATGAAGCTCACCATGGCGATCGAGGCATCGCAGGATCCGAATTTCGTCAAGAAACTGATTCCGCTCCTCGCCTATGAACCCTTGGCCAATATCCTGGAGAAGCCTTTTGTGGCGTCGGTCCTGCCGCCACTGCTGGAACGGCACCGGCGCTCGCAGGAAATTTTGAGGAAACGCACGGAAGAGAAGGACGGCACGATCTACTTCGATATCACTGACCTCGACCTGGAGGGCTACAACAAATTTGTGCCCTACTATCTCCACCCTGATTCGATATATAGCGTGGGCCTGAGCAAGAGCTCATTCCGCGTCAAGGTGTCGGTGGGCTCGAATCCCTGGTCGAAACGGGAACCGACAGTGAATCTGGCGAAGGTGTGCGAACGCTATGGCGGCGGGGGACATGCCCGGGTGGGAGCGATTTCCTTCGAACCGGAGGAGAACGAGGCCGCGCACAAAGCAGCCCATGAGATTGTGGAGGAACTTCGCGCCAGTGTGCGGCAGGGGAGCGGAACGCGCTGATCTCCCGCCGCAAGTCCGGAGCCACCGAAGTTCGCTGATCTTGATAATCTAGAAGGTAGTCCCCACTCACCCTGACATGCATCCGCACGTTCACGATCCCGCGCACATCAAGGGCATCCGCACCGTTGCCACCATTGAATTTACCAAGGGCGTGGTGGTTGTTCTCGCCGGGCTGGGCGCTTTTTCGATGCGCCACAAGAGCATCTGGGGTATTGCCGAAAGCTTCCTCGAGTTCTTCCATGCCAATCCCTACAACCACTATGTGGGCGTGTTCATCAACCTGGTTTACAGGGTGAGCGATGTGAGGCTGTGGAAGATCGCGCTGGCCGCGACGATCTACACGATCATTCGGTTCGTTGAGGCGTATGGATTGTGGTACCTGCGCGCCTGGGCGGAGTGGCTGGCGATTGCCTCGGGGACGATCTACATTCCGTTTGAAGTGATCGACATGATCCGGCACCCCAGGGGGTTCGGAGCATTGGTCTTGGTGGTGAACGTGGCGATCGTGCTCTATATGCTCTACGTGCGCCTGGATGCCCTGGAGAAGCGCCGGGTGCGGCTGGCACAGCAGGCAGCAGAAACGGAGTCGGGCACATAGTCGGCAGTCGACTACCGACTCACTCAGTCAGCGAACATCCACAATCCGCCGGTGGAACGTGCGCCTTTAGAAAATCAGCCACCCGCTTATACGCATCAATCTGGTGCTCGACGCGCGCGAAGCCGTGGCCTTCGTTTTCATAGACCTTATATTCGACCACCCCGCCGCGCTTCTTGATCGCGTCCACTACCTGCTGTGCTTCCGTCTTCGGACAACGCGGATCGTTGCCACCCGCCAGCAGATACAAGGGGGCTTTGATTTTGTCCACGAAATTAATGGGAGAGCGATCCTCGTAGAGCGCCTTGTTCTTGTCGAGATCGCCCATCGTCGCCAGATCGCTTTGCTGCAGCACGGGGTCTTCGTTTTTGATCTCGGTAAACCAGTTCACGAAGGGCACGATCGGAATTCCAGCCGCCCACACGTCCGGCGCTTTGGTGACGCCCATCATGGTCAGGTAGCCGCCATAGCTGCCGCCCATGAGGATGAGTTTTTTTGGATCGACGTATCCAGTTTGCTTGATCCAGTCAGCGGCCGACAGTACATCCTGCAAGTCGCCGCCACCCATATCGAACAGGTTGGCCTGCTGAAACTCCTTGCCGTATCCGGTCGAGCCGCGATAGTTCGGCGCGATCACCAAATATCCCTGGTTTGCCATGTACTGGACGAACCGGTTGAACGTGTTCATGGTCTGTGCAGTTGGGCCGCCATGCACGTACACAATCGCGGGGTGCTGTCCGTTGCGGGGCAGGTTGTAGGGGACATAAACGAATGCCGAGATGGTCCACTTGCCGTCTTTGCTTGGATAGTGCACGAGAACAGGTTCGACCATGTCCTGCGAACGCACGCCGCCGACCAGCGAGTGCGTAAGTTGGTGTGACTTGCCATCGGCCAGGCTGTAGACCCAGAGATCGCCGGGTGAACCCGCGCCGGTGTGGTAGTAGAGCAGACGCGAATTGTCGCGGCTGAAAGCAGTAGCTGCGCCGACGGGCTCATTCAGTCCCTTCGGAAGCGGCAGCGCCCGCGCCTTCGAGGTTGAAGAATCGTGCAGGTAGATTTCGGTATTGCCGTCCACATTGGCGGTGTAGGTCAGGTGGCGGCCATCCGCGGAGAAGAATCCGCCGGAGACCTCCCACTTGTCTTGCGTGAGCCACCGCACTTTCTTCGTTGCGATGTCGAGCAAGCCGGCATTGTCGTAGCCGTTGCCCGCGTTCGACGTGATCAGAACATGCTTGCCATCAGGGGACACGTCGTTCGCGGTGTAAAGGGCTTCGCCATCGTGTGGCGTCAAGAGGGTGCTTTGCGCGGTGGCGACGTCCGCCACGAAGAGACTTGAGTCCGTGCCTTTGGCCTGCGCTTGCGTGTAGACGATGAACTGGCCGTCCTTCGACCAGATCGGGCCAACGTTCATGCGGTCGTTGGCAGTGCCGGTGGTCAGGTGCTTCACGTCGCGCTGCAGAGAGTCATAAACGTCGATCTCAAACACCGAAGACGTCTTCGGCTTGACCATGTAGGCGAGGTAGCGTCCATCCGGCGACCAGGCCGGGCTCTCTTCCGCAATCTCGCGAGTGTTGGTCACGTTCACGACCTGCCCGGTCTTGGGCGACACGAGAAAGATGTCCCACTGCTCATCACCGTCGTAATCGGACATATAGGCGATCCACTTGCCATCGGGGGACCATGCGGGTGAAGTCTGGCGCTGATCGCTCACCGTCAATTGCATCGGCCATCCACCCTCGGAGGGGACCAGCCAGAGATTGTTGCGTCCGCTCAAATTGGTGATGAACGCGACGGTCTTGCCATCTGGAGACCAGTCGGGGCGGCCGACCTGCCGGGTCATATACAGCTTTTCGATGGAGAGATTCTTCTCCGCTTGTGCGTTGGGCTTGGAGGTAATCTGCTTCGGATCAGTGATGACCTGGGGGGAGGGGAGTGTCTGCGTTTCGCCAACGATACTCATCAGAACGACCATAGCAAATAGGGAAACAAAGCGCATGGATGCCTCGGGTGAGATCAAGAATAGAAAGTCTAACAAAGCGTTAACCACAAAGGACACAAAGGGACACTAGGGAAATCGCTGGTATTCGGGATTTGAATTTACTGGGTGGTCTTTTCTATCCCTGGTGGTTCATGCTTTTGCTTGCATTTCACGCTCCAGAACTGCATCATCCTTCGCTGGACGACGAGATGACAGATCCTCGAAACGCTGCGGTTGCCAATGATCCCAGACCGGGCTTGGTGCGCCAATTGGGTCTGTTCGACGCGACCATGGTGGTCATGGGGGGCATTGTCGGTTCCGGCATCTTCATCAATCCTTATGTGGTCGCGCGGCAGGTACACACGCCCGCGCTGATTCTGGGCGCATGGGTTTTCGGCGGCATCATCGGTCTGGGTGGCGCTTTCATCTGGGCGGAACTGGCAGCGACACTGCCCGCAGTCGGAGGCCAGTACGCTTACCTGCGCGAGGCCTACCATCCCTCGGTCGCGTTCCTCTACGGGTGGGTGTTGCTGCTGGTCATCCAGACGGGGGGCATGGCGGCGGTTTCCGTCACCTTCGCACGCTATTTCATTGAACTCACGGGCACGCTTGCTCAGGACTGGCTGATTGCGGCGGTCGCCCTCGGCCTGCTTACGCTCATCAATTGCCTGGGCGTAAAAGGTGGCAGCCGGACGCAAAGCGCACTGATGGTGATGAAGATCGCCGCCATCGCCGCGCTGGTCATTTACGGGTTGGCGTTCGCCGGTAAAAATGAAACAGGCGCGGCGACCCGCGAGCCGCTCTCTTTGACATCCTTTGGTGCTGCCATGGTGCCGGTGCTGTTCGCCTACGGTGGCTGGCAGACGGCGAACTTCATCGCCGCCGAAGTCAAAGACCCGCGCAAGAACTTGCCCCGTGGCTTGCTGATCGGCGTACTCGGAGTGATCACGCTCTACACGGCAGTGAACTGGGTCTGCGTGCGCGCGCTCGGGCCGCAGGCGCTCGCCGCCACCACCACGCCGGCAACGGCAGTGATGCGGCTCGCCTTGGGCCAGCGCGGCGCGACGTTTATTGCCGCTGCAATCGCCATCTCGACGCTGGGCTTTCTCAGCCAGTCCATCCTGACCGCGCCGCGCGTCTATTTCGCGATGGCCGATGACGGCCTGTTCTTCCGCGCCTTCGCCTGGCTGCATCCGCGCACCCGCGTGCCTATCGTGGCGATCGTGCTGCAGAGCGTCTGGACCATCGTGATCGCGCTCTCCGGCCGCTACGAGCAGATCCTGAACTATGTCGTTTCCATGGACTTCCTCTTTTTCGGGCTGACGGCCACCACGATTTTTGTGTTTCGACGCCGCGCGAACGGCGCCGTCATGGATGCGGGCGGCTACCGCGTGCCGGGCCATCCGGTGACCACAGCGCTGTTCGTCGCGATATGCTGGTGGGTGGTGGGGAACACTGTCTACCGCTATCCGCAGAACAGTCTGGTGGGATTTGGCATACTGCTCGCGGGCATTCCCGTCTATTGGTTCTGGAGCCGCAAGGCCGCGGTGCGATCCGCAAATTCGTAATGGAGAGCTTCGGTAATGGAGATCCGGGCATGAGCCACTCGCGAGCCGACGCCGTCTCGCACTATATGGCGTGGGCCAAGCTGCGTTCGACCGCGCGGTTCAACTTGGCGGTGAGCGGCGTGCTCGACTATCCGCTGGCCGAGTTGCCGGTGCGAATTGAGGACCTCGAGATCGGCGGCACCGGCCCCTACGGTTACAAGCCGCTGATGCAGCGACTGGCTGCGAAGTCTGGCGTGCCCGAAGAGTGCCTCGTCTACACGCTGGGCACTTCAATGGCGAACTTTATCGCGCTGACGGCGCTGGTCCATCCGGGCGACGAGGTGCTGGTTGAGAAACCTACATACGACCCGCTGCTGGCGATTCTTGATCACCTGGGCGCCAGGGTTTCCCGCTTCGAGCGCCGCGCCGAGAAGGCTTTTCGCCTGGGCCTCGGTGAACTGGAACGCCAAATCACGCCCAATACTCGCCTCGTAGTCCTCTGCAATCTGCATAACCCATCCAGCGCGCTGACTGATGACGACACTCTGCGTCAGGTGGGCGAGATGGCGGCCAAGGTCGGCGCCCGCGTCCTGGTCGACGAGGTCTATCTGGAAACGCTGTTCGACCAGCCGTGGCGTTCAGCGTTTCACCTGGGTTCGAACTTCGTCATCACCAGCAGCCTGACGAAAGCGTACGGACTGAGTGGCATTCGCTGCGGATGGATCCTGGCACAGCCCGAACTGGTGCTGCGGATGTGGCAAGTCGTGGACTTCACGTATGGCAGCCCCGTACATCCAGCGGAGCGGATGGCAGTGATCGCGTTAGATCACCTTGATCGTATTCGCGATCGCGCTCGAACCTTGCTGGATACCAACCGTGTCCTGGTCAATGACTTTCTCACTGCCCACCCAGAGCTTGACTGCGCGTCCAGTCGTTTCGGAACGACCGTCTTCCCGCGGCTCAGGACGGGCAATGCTGCCGAATTTGTGGCGACGCTGCGCGATCAATTCGAAACTAGCGTTGTGCCGGGCGATTTCTTCGAGGCGCCGGCCCATTTCCGGATCGGTTTCTGCGGAGGGACGGACACTGTCCGCGGCGGGCTAGAGCGCCTCGATGCCGCTCTGAAAGTGCTCCAGAAAGGCGCCCCGCGAGCTACTCAACCTTCACGCTGAAATCCCGTCCCTCCCACCGCGCCGCATTCTTCCAGTAAAACGTGAAGTCAACCTGGCGGCCGCTAGGTAACCCCTCGGTTGGCAGGTCAAGATACTGCATGTTCCACCCGCTATCCTGCGAATCGCTGTCGTGACTGGTTTGCCATCCATCGGAACTCCAATGGACTCGAGCCGGCTCCATCACTAGAATGCGCATCTTTTTCCCGCAAGGAAAAGTGCGTGGCTTATTGTTAAAGCGCCAGTTAAAGTATTCGCTGGATTTATTTCCTGCTAAATAGCGCATGACCGTCTGCGTTGGTTGATCAAAAACCTTCCCGTCCGCCAGCGAACGCCGCAGCTTGATGTATTCCGCATGTGCCCATACCAACGGGCACGCGGAACCGGTACCTTTGCCGATGAATAGTTCACGCTCCGGAATATCGCGGGTATCCCAGACTTGTTCTGGAATCAGGCGGCTGTCGCCCGTCGAATGCTCGATGACTCCGAGAAGGGCCTCAGCGGTGGCGGGCCGACCGGCGGCAAGCTCATAGTGCGCGCGCTCTCCCGCCAACAGCGGCCAAGCGCGTCCGACACCGGTGCCGTCGAAAGGAGACCCATCCTCGTGCTCGCCATAGCCGTCGCCGTTGTAGCGGTACCAGCACGGCCCTTGCGGGAGCTTAACCGACAAGAGGGCGTCAATCACTTTCACCGTGTTCAGAATGCGCGGATCGTCTGGCGCGCGTAGTCCGAAGCGCACCAGCGCCAAGGCATCCGGGCTGACCACTTCCACAGCCGCGGCCCTCGCCCAATTCACCGGACGATTCTTGATGGGCACAAACCCTTGCAGTGGCGACGCGGCATCGTCTCCATCGTAAGGCGTGATGCGCACGTAATAACCCTCGACGCCAGTATGCCGCGCCAAATCGGTGTTCACCGCGTAGGTCCAGCGCTCAATGTTGTCGTTCCAGGTGTCGGCCACCTCGCGCAAGAATTCTGCGGGACGCGCCCGGCCCAGAGTCTCGGCAAAATCGGCGGCGGCCAGCAAAGCGGCAATCTCGGCCGCGAGCGTGAACGGAGAATATCCGCCGTCTTCCTCCCAGCGGTCCTGTTGCGTGACCGGACCATTGGCAACCAGAAACGCCGCCGCCTTGAACACCATTGGCCACCAGCGCTGACAGCTACCGAAGCATTCGTGGGATTCCTGCCGCAACAAGTCAACGAGCTGGATGGGTAGCGCGGTTTCGTCCATCTGCAACCCGTCCCAGTAAGGACGCCCGTCCAGCCACATGTTCTGACCCCAGTGTCCATCGGCTTCCTGGGTGGCTTCGAGGTAGTGCAATACGCGCAGACCGTCCTCATGCGCCCCGGCAGCAAGCATTCCGCCCGCGGCTTCTACCAAATCACGCGGCCAGATCAGGTGATAGCCGCCTAGATCCTCATCTCCCTTGTTGAACCCCCAGGGAACAGAAAGGCTCGCAATCACGCCACCCAGAAAATCCTTGGACTCGTGCGTTCGCAGGACCGACAAGCTGGCACGATACAAGTCGCGCTCCCGCGGTGGTTCGTCCAGTTTCCGCAATTGCTTGTGCCAGTCCCTCCAGTGAAAAACATAATCTCTACGGATATCGTCGTACGAACTCAGCAGGGAAGAGATGGCCTGCTGGGCGGCCTCTGACCAGATGCCGCCGAAACCGAGCGACAATACGAACTCGCCCTTACAGGCAGCGAGGTCAATTTCTCCAGTCAGCGCGACGTTGCCATTTTCGGCGCGCTCGTAATCCCACGTCATCTGAAAGTGTTGCGAGATATCCTGCCAGCCGTCGGAGACGCCCGCAAATCCGACCGAGCGCTTCAGCCATGGTGTGGACGCTGCCAATGCCAGGGCGCAGGAGTCGCGTTGCGCAAAAAGCATCGGAGTGCCCTTATAATCTCCAACCCAGCCGGTATTGCCGTATCCGAAATTAGCGAGGTGGGGCGCCAGGAGCGCGTACAAACGATAATCAGCGAGCGTCCCGATCATCGGTACAAAACGGATCTTCTGAAGTACAACGTTACGCCACGGGTCCGTGAGGATCTCTTTCTCGATCCGGTAGCGCCCTGCGTTGCATTTGTTGATTAGTTCGTAGGCAGGCACTCCTGGTTCAATGGGGCGATTTTCGAAGGTACAATGGCGCTTCTCTTCGGAGAAAAACTTGCGTCCATCGGTGACGATCAGTCCGAAATCCCGCGTACAGGCCTGATCCACCCGGGGAAAATAGATCTCATTGAGGATGCCGTGACTCAGCGTGAACCAGACCCGGCTATGCAGATTCAGGGCGGTGCCGACGCCGGTTTTGGCGCTGGAGGTCCAGCGGGGCTCGATCCCCGGCCAACCGGGAGCATGGCGGATGTCATTGCTCAATAGCTTTATCCTTAGGATGCCAATGCAGTTTGCCAGAAGACGCCAATGCAGTTTGCCAGAAGTTAGGATTTTATACAGGGCATCGACATTTCGCCCCTGGGGCGCATCTAAAATTTGAAAGAGAGTGCGGTTGGAATCGATGCTAGACAATCCGCAGGAGCCAACTCGAAAGCACCGGCGGACGGCCCGCGCGCTCCTGGTCGTGTTGTCGGTGCTACTGGCTGCGATTCCTCTCCTCGGAGGCGGTGTTCCGGTATCCGGGATCGGTCTCGGCTTTCAGCGGCTCTACGATCTGGATTTCCCGGGCGCGCAAAAGGAGTTCGCCTCATGGGAAAAGATCCATCCCGAGGACCCGATGGGACCCGTGAGCGAAGCAGCGGGCGTCCTGTTCTCAGAATTCAACCGACTGGGAGTACTGGAAGCCCAGTTCTATGAGAACGACTCCGTTTTTGCAGATCGCAAGAAATACCAACCCGACCCGCAACAAAGGGCGCTTTTCGAGCAACGCTTGTCGAGTGCTGAATCGCTGGCAAAGGTCAGCCTTGGCCGCGATTCCAAAAGCCGCGATGCGCTGCTCGCGATGACGTTGGCCTCTGGCCTGCGGTCCGACTATGCCGGGCTGATCGAAAAACGAAACCTCGCCTCACTTCATTACACGAAGGAAAGTTCTGCGTGGGCGGAACAACTGCTCGCCGCCGATCCGACCTGCTATGACGCGCACCTGGCGGGCGGAATCACCAAGTACATTGTGGGTTCCATGGCGGCGCCGGTGCGCTGGTTCCTGCGCCTGGGAGGCATTCCGTCCGACAAAGCGGGCGGGCTTGCCGATCTTCACACGGTCGCGACCCAGGGCCAACTGCTGGCGCCATTTGCCCGTATTTTGTTGGCCATCGCATATGTGCGGGACAAGGACCTTCCGCGTGCCCGCGAAATGCTGCTGTCCCTGCAAAAGGATTTCCCCAACAATCCTCTTTTTGCCCGCGAGTTGGCCCGCTTGCAGGATTCCGTCCACCGCTAAGTGGTTGCAAAGGTACGTGTTCATAAGAAATTCACCGCGCTGTAACTTTCCTTTAACACAAGCCCAATAAAACCGAATTGCATACCCATGCTAAGGAGGATTCATCGCGTGATTCGTCGCATCGCGCTGTTGCTGTTGTGTCTGGCCCTGGCGCTGCCGGTTCTGGCGCAGACTACGTTGAACGGAGCGGGGGCTACTTTTCCCTATCCCATGTACTCAAAATGGTTCAGCGACTACAACAAGCTGCACCCCGATGTGCAGATCAACTATCAATCGATTGGCAGCGGCGGTGGAATCCGCCAGGTTCTGGCTGGTACGGTTGACTTCGGGGCCAGTGACGGCCCGATGACCGACGAGCAGTTGGGGCAGGCCAAGATCAAGATCCTGCATATTCCAACCGTGCTGGGTGCGGTCGTGCCCGCCTACAACATCCCCGGCGTGACTGGGGAAATCAAGTTCACGCCCGAAGTACTAGCCAACATTTTTCTCGGCAAGATCTCCAACTGGAATGACCCCGCCATCGCCAAGGCCAATCCCGGCGTCACTTTTCCGAATCAGACGATCATCATCATCCACCGGTCGGATGGCAGCGGCACAACCTACATTTTCACCGACTACCTCTCCAAGGTGAGCAGCGAGTGGGCCAACACGGTGAAGAAGGGCACCACGGTGAGCTGGCCACTGGGTCTCGGCGGCAAGGGCAACGAAGGCGTGGCCGGCCAAATCCGGCAATTGCAGGGGTCGATCGGTTATGTCGAGCTGATCTACGCAGCCCAAAACAACATTGCCTACGGGTCGGTGAAAAACGCTGCCGGCAATTTCGTCAAAGCTTCACTGGAAGGCGTAACCGAGGCCGCCGCTTCGGTCAAAACTATGCCTGCTGATTTTCGCGTCTCCATCACCAATGCTCCGGGCAAGACGGCGTATCCCATCTCCAGCTTCACCTGGCTGCTGATTCCGGTTCAAGCCAAGGATCAGAAGAAGGGAAAGATCCTGGCGGATTTCGTGGATTGGATGGTGACGGACGGCCAGAAGATGACCGCTCAGCTCACCTACGCACCCCTACCCGACACCGTGGTGGAGAAGGTGAAAGCCGCCATCAAGCAGATCCACTAGAACATCGGCATGAACAAGATTGCATACCCGTTCAGCCCGGCCTCCTATCCATCGGTAGAGGGAAGCGGGGCGGAATTTAGCCGAAAAAGTTTGCGCAGGCCGGGCTCGTGTCCAGACCGCGTTTCCGCGGTTGTGATGGAAAACCGGACATTTGCATCGCCTGCGGTGCAGGCCGGGCTGGCAGTCGAATTGCTAACAAACACAAGTTAGTCTAGGCACTTAGTAGGGATTGAGCGATATCTCGGTAAAAGGAGACAAAATGAAGGCGGTTACCAGGTTCACCATCATCTTGCTGCTGGCCTCGTTGGCGCTGGCCCAAACCAAGGCGCCAGCCCGGAAAGCGGCGAGCAAGCCCGCAGCCACAGCCGCGGACGTACAGGCATTACGAGATGCCGTGGCCGCGCAGCAACAGCAACTCCAGGCCCTGCAACAGCAACTGCAGCAGACCAACCAGCAGCTCCAGCAGACCTCATCGCAGTTCCAGCAAACGCAACAGCAATTGCAGCAGGCGCAGCAAGTCGCTGCCGACGCCCAGCAGAAGGCCGCGTCCATCGAGTCGAGCGTCGCTTCGAAAGATGCCGTCGACAAGCTGAGTTCGCAGTTTGCCGACGTCCAGACCACCCTCACCAACAACGCGGTTTCGTCGCAGGACGAACAGAAGCGCGTCTCGGCGCTGGAGACTTCGCTGGGCCGCTTCCGCTGGACCGGAGATGTGCGCGTGCGTGGTGAGAACTTCTTTCAGAGCTATAGCGGCTGCGTCGCCTGCGCGGATAGAAACCGCGCCCGGGTCCGCATCCGCTTCGGTTTCGAAGGGAAGCTGAACGACGATTTCATTGCGGGCGTTGCCATGGCGACCGGCTCGTTGGGTGACCCCACTACCACCAATGAAACCATGACCAATTTCTTCGATCGCAAGACCCTTTCCCTGGATCGCGGATACATCACCTACAACCCGGTCGCCCACAAATGGCTGCAGTTGACCGGCGGCAAGTTCGCCTACACCTGGCAGCGCACCGGCGTGACCTTGGATCCGGATATCAATCCGGAGGGCTTCGTCGAAAAGCTCAACAAGGATTTCACCAGCGTTCCGGTCGTCAAGAATCTCAACCTCCAGTTCATGCAGCTGCTGCTGAACGAAACGAGCGGAACCGGCGGCATCTACCACGGGCATGATTCATTCGCGGTAGGGGGCCAAATCGGGGGCCGCCTGCAGCTCTTCAAGTTCTGGACCATGACGCCATCGTTCACGATCCTGAATTGGCGGTATCCAGACGCGTTCCTGAACGCCAGCTTCTTTGCGACCCAGGCGACCAGCACGAACAACATCAATGTCGTTGACGCCAACGGCAAAGTGATCAGCTTCCCGGTGACCGGCGAGGGGCCGGGTTGCGCGGCGAGCAGCGGCGGTTTGCAGAGTTCGCAGGCTTGTATCTTCGCGGGCAACGGCATGACGAACTCGACGTACGCCGATGCCGCTGGCCACCTTCACTTCCTCTCTGGCTTTCTGAATGCCGACCTGATCCTGAACAACCAGTTCAAGACCGGGCTGGCACGTCTGCCGCTGAACGTGCTGCTGGAGTATGAGGACAACCTGAACGCGTCCGACCATCCGTTCGATTACACGGTGAAAGGTACGGTCACTGATCCGGGTAGTGTGACGGCCAAGAACCTGGGCAAGCAGTCGCACGCTTACCTGGCGGACATCAGTCTGGGCCAGCAGAAGAACCGCGGCGATCTGCAATTTGGCTATGCGTTTCTTCGCCAGGAGCAGGATTCGGCGATCGCTTCCTACACCGAAAGCGATCAGCGGGCGCCAACGAATACGTTGCAGCATCGCATTTATGGGCTGTGGCGCATTCGTGCCAACACGACGGCTTCGTTCACCTGGTGGCATGGGCGGACCTTGAACCCATTCCTCCAGAATGCGGTGCTGGCGTCGGGGATGAAAGTCTCAACCACTCCAGGGGTCGGCGTGCTGGACCCGAGCGCGAGCGGCCAGCACGAGCCCTGGCTCAACCGGTTGCAGTTTGACTTGATCTATACCTTCTAGGCGCTCTGTCGCGGTGGGGTATTGCTCGTGGGCGCCGGTCAAAACCGGCGCCTTTTTTGTCTTGGTATACTGTCGTCTGCCGTATGGGTCGCAGGTTCCTGCTCGCGCTGGTTGTGCTGCTGACCACGGTCGTGGGCTTGTTTGCCGTCCAGAGCGGGTTCCAGGCGATGACCATCGTCCGGGCCTCGCAAAAAACCCGCGATCGAGTGATTTATTACGTGGTGAACACGCCCCTGTACCGCGAAGATCCATATTTTGAAGTGGAAGTCAGTGTGAACGGCACGAACATCCTGGCGGAATACGAGCCACGGGATGCCTGGGAAATGCTGCCCGAGCCGTGGAAGCCGGGCACAGTCGTCCAGGGCCGAGTCGAAGGGCACAGTTTGTTCTTGAAACGTCCGAACGGGACAGAACTGCGTTTCGTCATCGTCAAGCGCACCAAGCCCGCCAGGAAGTCGAAATAGCAGCGATCATATGGTCCGACAGACGCTCGATCATCCCGCTTGCTTTATCAACCGCGAAGAGTCGTGGCTGAAGTTCAACTGGCGCGTGCTGGAAGAGGCCCAGGATACCCACAATCCCATCCTGGAGCGAGTGAAGTTCCTTGCCATCTCCGCCAGCAATCTCGATGAATTCTTTGAGGTTCGCGTGGGTGGCCTGCTCCAGCAGTTGGAGGACGGGTACAACGCCACCACGCACGACGGCCTGACGATGGTCGAAGAGAAGGATCTGATTAACCGCGCGACCCACGAATTTGTGGAAGAGCAGTACTCCTGCTGGAACGAGCGGCTCCGTCCGCAGATGGCGGAGCAGGGAATTCGGGTTCTGACTGTTGACCAGTTGGAAGACGAAGCCCGGTCCTTCGTGGATGACTACTGCGAGCGCGAGCTCGATCCGCTGCTTACGCCGGTGACCGTGGATCCGGCGCACCCTTTTCCGCGGGTCATCAACAAAGCATTGTGCGTAGCGCTGCTGCTCCGTCGCCGGCGGCGCTCCTCGCTGACCTATACCGGAGTGGTGACCGTGCCCCGGGCGTTGCCGCGCCTGGTCCGTCTGCCGTCCCAGGGGACCATCGATTTTATTTTCCTCGCCGATCTGGTCACGTATCACGCCGCGCGCATGTATCACGGCTACGACATTGTTTCGTCGTCGGCATTCCGGGTAACGCGCAACAGCAATCTCTATCTGCAGGAAGAAGAATCGCGGAATCTGCTCGAGTCGGTGCGCGCCGAGCTGCACAACCGCCGCAAGGGCGACGCGGTCCGCATGGAAATCGAATCCGATGCCGATCCCGAGATCATCGAACGCTTGCGAACAGTTTTTGAGCTGGAGCCGTGGCAGGTGTTTCCGGTCAACGGGCCCGTCAATCTTTCCCGGCTGTTCAATGTCTACGAGCAGGCGGCGCGCCCGGAGCTGAAGTTCCGGCCCTTCGCCCCCCGCGAGCTTCGGCTCACCGCAAAATCGAAAGACCTGTTCGAGGAGCTGCGCCGGCACGACATTCTGCTCCACCACCCTTTCGATTCCTATGACGCGGTTATCTCTTTCATTCAGTCGGCCGCTGAAGACGAGCGCGTACTGTCCATCAAGCAGACCCTTTACCGGACCAGCGAGCACTCCCTGATCGTTCCCGCACTGATGTCCGCGGCGGCCCGCAAGGAAGTGACGGCGGTGGTCGAACTGAAAGCGCGCTTTGACGAGGCTTCGAATATCCGGTGGGCGCGCGATCTGGAAGACGCCGGCGTTCAGGTATTTCATGGGCTGGTTGGCCTGAAAACCCATTGCAAGCTCTCGTTGCTGGTCCGGCGCGATCCCGATGGCACGACCCGCAGCTATGCGCACTTAGGAACGGGTAACTACAACGCCGCGACCGCGCGCATCTACAGCGACCTGAGCCTGCTCACCGCCGATCCGGAAATCACCAGCTCGGTCCAGGACGTGTTCAGTTTCCTGACCGCCTATGCCGAGCACCCGAACTACGGCCCGCTTCTGGTTGCGCCTCTCGACTTAGCGGAAAAGGTCCTGGCACTGACCGAGCGGGAGGCCGAGCATGCCCGGGAGGGGCGGCCGGCGCGCATCGTCGCGAAAATGAATTCGCTGTCCGACAAGAATATTGTGCAGGCGTTATACCGGGCTTCGCAGGCCGGCGTGGAGATTGACCTTCTGGTGCGCGGTATCTGCTCGCTGCGTCCGGGGATTCGCGGTATCAGTGACCGGATCCGGGTGCGCAGCATCGTCGGCCGGTTCCTGGAGCACAGCCGGATCTTCTGCTTCGAAAACGGGGGCGAGCAGGAGGTTTACCTGGGCAGCGCGGACTGGATGCCGCGCAACCTTCACGAGCGCGTCGAGGTCCTGTTCCCGTTGAAAAACCCGCTCTTGCGCGACCGGGTGCTGTACGAAATCCTCGCGGCCTACATGGCGGACAATTTGAAATCGCGATTTCTGCAGAAGGACGGCCGCTACCTGCGCCCGTGGCAGTCACCCAAGGGCAGGCGTGGATCGCCTCCGCGTGGACCCTCCGCTTTTAATGCCCAGGAGTTCCTGATCGCCCTAGCCGAAGGCAAAGCGACGCTGGAGGACATTCCCGCTCCCGTCACGCGGCGCTCCCGTCGAGCTCTGATCGGAAAGGAATCATAGTCCGGAAATGTTTCTCTACTTCTTACGCCACGCTAGCGCAGGCGAGCGGCTGAGCAATTCCAAGAAAGACGAAAAGCGCGGTTTGGATAAAGACGGAATCGAGCAGTCGGGCTACGTTGGCCGCGCCCTGGGCGTGCTCGGCGTGCACGTGGATGTCATTGTTTCCAGCCCGCTCAAGCGCTCCGCGCAAACGGCGGCCCTGGTGGGAAACGAGATGGGGCACGAAGGGAAGCTGGTGCTGGAAGGCGCGTTGCGTCCCGAAGCGAGCTTCGCCGATTTCCAGAAAATGCTGCAGAAGTATGCGCGCCAAGATAGTGTTCTGCTGGTCGGGCACAATCCCAACCTGCGCGAGTTTCTCGGGCGCGTGATCAGCGACAGTGGCTGCGAAGCAACCATCGAGCTTAAGAAAGGCGCTGTCGCCAAGGTCGAGATACGGCGCAGTTCAGGTTCGTTGAGCTGGTGCATCACGCCCAGAATCCTGCGGGCACTTCACGCGGCAGCGATGGAAAGCTCGCGGCCGAAAACCTCGCGGAAGTAGGCTCGGTCCTTTTCCAGCGCCCATAACTCCAGATCCACGCTGGCGCGCCGGCGTGGAGTCAGCTTGATCGCAACCCCTCCGTTGCGCGCGGAAACCGAAGTTCGCGCCACCGACTGGCTCCGGCCCAGATTCAAGGCGCGCGCCAGTCGCAGTAGCAGGGAAGCCTTCTGCACATTCGGTTGTTCCGCAGGCAACAGGGCGTCCATGGGGCCATCGCCCGCGGTGGGCCGGGATTTCCCGAGGTAGCGGGCAATGCCCGCAATGACCCGGCGCTGCTGCGGTGTATAGCCGAGAAGCTCGGAGTTGGAAATGATGTAGTAGGTATGCCGATGCCGTCCGGTGCGGTTCACGTAGTCGCCCACCTCATAGAGCATGGCTGCCGCCGACAGCCACTCCAAATACTCCGGCGGCAACTGGTGGACCCGTTTCAACGCGGAAAAGAGCTGCTGCGCCGAATCGCGGACCTGTAACGCGTGCGGCAAGTCGACACGGTAATGTTCTACGGCGCGCTTGATGGATTCCCATCGCTCCGATTCAATCTGGCGGCCGGACCGCGTGCTGCGGTCATACTCGGCGGCCATCTGGGCCAGAATGCCGTCCCGCAGTCCTAAAGGCGAGTAACGAAACGCGCGCAGGTGGCAACGCTCCAGTAACTCCGCATAGACGATCGCGCCGGCGGGAAATATCTCGGCGCGCCGCGGACCGATTCCCGGGACCTTGCGCCGCTGATCCAGCGGCATCCGGGTAATCTGCTTCACGATCCGCCGCATCATGTCGCGAGTCACCGGGGCGGTCGGACGCTGCTTTCTTAGCCCCGCCAGATGGCTCGAAACCCCGCCGAGCGCGGCGGCCGTGCCGGAGGTGGCGATTACACGCGAGACGCGCGCCGACCGGATCCGGTCCTGGATGCGCGCCATCTCTCGTGCCACGAACCCCCGCAGGCGCTCCAGTTCGGCTTTGCGGGGTGGGTCATGCCTTAGGAACTCACTGGTCAACCGAACCGCGCCCAAGGGAAGACTGACGGTGTCGCGGATCTGCCCTTTTCGGGACAGAGTGAGTTCGCAACTGCCACCTCCCAGATCCACCAGCAAGATTGGATGGGCGCCCAAGCGGCCAGTGGAAACTATGCCGAGGTGAATCAGGCGCGCCTCTTCCAGTCCGGAGATGATCTCCACGTTCCAGCCGGTGGCGGAACGCACCCATTCCAGAAACGCGCGCGAATTGCGGGCATCCCGCAGGGCGGCAGTCGCGACTACCCGCACCGAATCCGTTCCCCATTCCTGCGCCGCGCGATGGAAACGGCGGAGTACCCGCACGGTTTCCGACATCGCCTCGGGCGAGAGCAGGCCTCCGCCGAACACGCCTTCCCCGAGGCGGGTCACTTCGCGGTCCTCGTGAACTTCTTTCAACCGGCGGCCTTGCAACCGGGCGATCTTCAAACGCACCGAGTTCGAGCCGATATCAACGGCGGCAAAAGCAGGCATAAATGGGTGACCATCACTCTTCTCACATCCGGCGTGTCGCGTGCAACCGGAAAGAGCACCCCGATTCTATGTTTACAGCGCCGGGAAGCCCGGGATAACGGTCTGAAGAGCAACCAGATGGCCGGACTTTTAATCCATTTGTAACAACCGTTTGCTAGCCTCTTGTACGATGTCCAACCAAGCCCTGCCCCGGCCGCGTTTTACCCCTCCGGAACCGGAGCGGGCGACGAGGGCCAGTTTGAAAGCCGAAACCAGCACCACTCCGCTGCTGCAAGGCCGCGTCAGTGAAGTTCCGGACGCGTTGTTCGGTTGGGCCATGCGCCTTTGCGGCCTGGCCGTCGTAGCCCTGCTCGGCTTGATTGTGTATGAACTGGTAATTGGCTCGCAGCTGTCCTGGCACGCTTTTGGATGGAAATTCTTCGGGCAAACCGAGTGGAATCCCGTGGAGGATCAATTCGGCGCGTTGCCCTTTATCTACGGCACGCTGGTTTCTTCGCTGCTTTCTCTGGTAATTGCCGTGCCGCTCGCGGTGGGAGTGGCGGTGTTTACCACCGAGATGTGCCCAGTCTGGCTGCGGGGAGCGCTGTCGTTTACCACCGAATTACTGGCGGCCATCCCCAGCGTGATCTATGGCCTCTGGGCCATTTTCATACTCGTTCCGCTGATCCGGAACTACGCCGAGCCCTTCCTGGCCAAGACGCTGGGCTGGACGGGCCTGTTCACAGGACCACCCTACGGCATCGGCATGCTGGCGGCAGGCGTGATCCTGGCCATCATGATTATTCCCATCATCTCCTCGATCACGCGCGAAGTGCTCACCGTGGTGCCCCAGCATCAGCGTGAAGCAGTTCTGGCGCTGGGGGCAACGCGCTGGGAGATGATCCGCGTGGGAGTCCTGCGCAATGCGCGGGCCGGCATCGTAGGCGCGATCATCCTGGGCCTGGGCCGGGCGCTGGGCGAGACCATGGCGGTCACCATGGTGATCGGGAACCGCGCTGAAATTGCCAAGTCGCTGTTTGCTCCCGGTTACACCATGGCCAGCGTTCTGGCCAACGAATTCAGCGAGGCCACCGGCGACCTATATCTTTCCGCCCTCGTGGAGATTGGCTTGGCGTTGTTCCTGGTCACCATTGTCGTCAACGGACTGGCGCGCGTGATGGTGTGGAGTGTGACTCGCGGCCAGCCGGCAAGGAACATTGCTTAATACTTCATCCAATTCGTCATCGATCGTCATCCCGCCCATCAGCTTGCGGCGGCGACTGATGGATCGGTGGATGACGGGCGTAGCGGTGTTTACCGTCATCCTGGTGTTGCTGCCCCTGGGGGCAATCTTCGCCTATCTGATTTACAAGGGTATCGGTTCCATCAATCTTGCCTTCCTGACTCAAACCCCCAAGCCGGTGGGCGAGCCGGGCGGCGGCATGGCGAACGCGATCATCGGCTCGATGACGATCCTCACCATTGCCAGCCTGCTGGGTGTCCCGATGGGGATCGGCGCGGGCGTTTACCTCTCTGAGTTCGGCCGGAATCGCTACGGCGACATCGTGCGTTTTGTTTCCGACGTGCTGAATGGCGTGCCGTCGATTGTCATCGGGATTGTGGCTTATGCACTGGTGGTGCTGCGGCAGAAGCACTTCTCGGCGCTGGCGGGCGGCGTGGCGCTGGCCATCATGATGATTCCAACCATCGCGCGTACCACGGAACAAATGCTTCTGCTGGTGCCGCAGGCCATTCGCGAGGCCGCCTTTGGGCTGGGAGTTTCGCGCTGGCGTACTACGCTGTCCATCACCCTGAGGGCGGCCACTTCCGGGATCATCACCGGGGTGATGCTGGCGTTTGCCCGCGTCGCGGGAGAGACCGCGCCCCTGCTCTTTACGGCCTTTGGCAACCAGTTCTGGAACCTGGACCTCAATCAGCCAACGGCGGCACTGCCGTTGCAGATTTTCACCTACGCCATCTCACCCTTTGACGAGTGGCACCGGCAGGCCTGGGCGGGCGCGCTGGTCCTGATTGTCTTGATTGTGGGTGCGGTTGCAGCGGTTCGCGTCGCGGTACGGCGCGGAACTTTCGCGGGAGCTTAGCGATTTTATGGGTGTCGGAGTCAAAGTCGAGCGCCTGAATGCCTTCTACGGCAAGACCCAGGCATTGTTCGATATCAACCTGGTTGTTCAGGCGAACCATGCCACTGCACTGATCGGTCCCTCAGGTTGCGGGAAGTCAACTTTTATCCGCTGCCTGAACCGTATGCATGAAACCATTCCTGACGCGAGGGTCGAAGGCACCGTGCATATCGGTGACTTAAGCGTCTACAACGGGACCTCGGCTACCCAGTTGCGCCGGCGCGTCGGCATGGTGTTTCAAAAACCAAATCCGTTTCCGACCATGTCCATTTTTGACAATGTGGCGGCCGGGCTCAAGTTGAATGGTTTCACGAACCGCAAACAACTGAATGAGATCGTCGAGAAATCGCTGCGCAACTCCGCCCTGTGGGACGAAGTGAAAGACCTGCTCCACAAGAAGTCCGGGGCCAGCCTCTCGGGCGGTCAGCAACAGCGCCTTTGCATCGCGCGCGCGCTGGCGGTTCAGCCGGAAGTCCTGCTGATGGACGAGCCCTGCTCGGCGCTGGACCCGATCTCCACGGGCAAGATCGAGGAGCTGATTTTCCAGCTGAAAGAGCAGTACACCATCGTAATCGTGACGCATAATATGCAGCAGGCCGCTCGCGTGGCTGAATTTACCGGCTTCTTTTTGCTGGGCAAGATGATCGAGTTCGACAAAACCGAGAAGGTGTTTACCAATCCGTCGGATAAGCGGACGGAAGACTACGTGACAGGCAGGTTCGGATAATGGCGCGTACCCGTTTTCAGCAGCAGATGGAAGAGCTCCGGGAGAAATTGCTCCGCATGGGAGGTCTGGCGGAGTTGGCGGTGGACCGCGCGTGCCAGGCTTATTCGGAACGCGACCTGGTTCGGTGCCAGATGGTGCTCGAAAACGAGAGCCTGATCAACGCCGCGGAACGCGAAATCGACGAGCTCGCCTTCGACATCCTGGCCACCCAGCAGCCGGCGGCCATCGATCTGCGCTTTATCCTCGCCGTGACCAAGATCAACTCCGACCTGGAGCGGGTGGGCGATCAGGCCGTCAACATCGCGGAACGCGTCATGGACCTGATCGAACTGCCGGTGGTCGAACTGCCGGTGGATATCGCGCGCATGGCAACTGCGGTGGGTGCCATGGTGCGCCGCGCTCTGGAATCGTTCGTCGAAGGCAAAGCTGAGCTGGCGCAGGCAGTTCTGGAAATGGATCACGTGGTGGACCGGATGCGCGACGAAGCTTTCATCATGCTCGTGCGAAAGATGAATGAACAGCCGCAAGTTACTCAACAGGCGTTAGATGCGCTTCTGGTCGCGCGTAATCTTGAACGCGTGGCGGACCATGCCACCAACATCGCCGAAGACGTCATCTTCTGGGTACGCGGCGCGGACGTTCGCCATAACGCCCACGAGATGGCCGCTGCTCAGCGACAGCCAGCACCAGAACAGTAAGCGCCCACCTCTAACGGAGCTTTCGCCCGCCTGCGATACACTGTTGCGGCGAGAGGCTGGTTTCTCGTTTCTAGTTTCTTGTTCGACCACATGGCCGACATCGGAGACTAGAAACAAGCAACAAGAAACTGGAACCCGTACCCTCACCATAACCTCATTTTTTTCGATCAACCCGCATGAGCCAGAAAGTTCGCGTCTTTGCCACTAGCGATATCGGGGATGCCCTCAACGTTTTGCGCAACAAGGGATACGATCTTGAGGTTTATCCCAAGCCGGAAGCCCCGCCCAAGACCCTGATCATCGAAAAAGTTAGGTCCGGCGTTGACGGCCTGATCACGACGCTGCGCGATCCCATCGACGCGGAAATATTCGAGGCAGGGAGGGGCACTCTCAAGGTGGTGGCGCAGATTGCGGTGGGTTTCGACAACATCAATCGCGCCGAAGCCAACCATTACAAGGTTCCGTTTACCCATACGGCGGATGTCCTGACCGAAGCGACGGCCGAGTTCGCCTTCTTTCTGATGGGCACGCTGGCCCGCAAGATGTGGCCCGCCGAGCACCTGACGCGCGAAAACCGCTGGAGCTACTGGCATCCGTACCTGCCGTTTCTGGGCGATGAAGTGACCGGGAAAACGGTCGCTGTGATTGGCACCGGGCGGATCGGGCTGGCCATGATCAAGAAGTGCACCGGCTTCGACATGAACATCCTGTGTTTTGATCCAGCCTACGAAAACCGCGATTACATCCACGCCATCCAGGAAGTGAAGGACCTGCGCTACCAGCGGGGCATCTGCCGCGACAAGACATGGATTCGCTACACTACTCTGCACGACGCGCTGAGCAACGCTGACTACATCAGCCTGCACGTTCCGCTTCTGCGCGAAGGGGAGAGCACGACTCCGACCTATCACCTGATCAACGAAAAAACGCTGCGCATGATGAAGCCGACCGCCATGCTGGTCAACACCTCGCGGGGCCCGGTGATCGATGAGAACGCGCTGGCGCATGCACTCAAAGAAAACTGGATCGCCGGCGCCGCCCTGGACGTCTACGAAATGGAACCGTTGCCGGCTGATTCACCGCTGCGCGACCCCGCCATTGAAGACCGCTGCCGCCTGCTGCCGCACTTTGCCAGCGCTGCGCGGATCACCCGGTTGTCGTCCGATCCTGACAAGGGTATGGCCGGACGCTGCGTGCAGGGCCTGCTCGACGTGCTGGAAGGGAACTACGGTGGCGACATCACGAAAATGCCGTATGTGGTGAATAAAGAGGCATTCGCAAAGTAGCCTTCCCAAGAAAAAGGCCTCTACCTGACGGCAGAGGCCGAACATCCCATGGTGTGGCTCAACCAGCTAGAACGACTTGTATGCAACCACGACCGTCTTGCTCGCGTTCGCGGCCAAGTTCATGTCGAACTGCATGAAGATTGAGCCGTCGGTATTTGCGAGAGGTCCAACCACATGGGTGAAGATCTGGCAGGGGTCGGGTCCACCCGGAATAATCTGAGAGAACCCGCCATTCAAGAACGCACCAGAGACAAATTGCAATTGCAGGCCCGGGCCGCTCTGGTTGTAGCCAAATGCCGTGCGGTTGGTGAAGTCAAAGGAATTTCCCGAGAACCCGCCGGCGTCCACATCGGCAAAACGCAGAAGCCCGATATGTCGGGGAGTGCTGGTGTTGTTCTTGATGGCCATGGTTACCTGGGCGGTCGACGTGCCCTTCATGAGCGCGATGGTCTGCGTCAACGTGAAAATCCCATCGGTGGTGGCGCGGGCAATCTTGACGCTGGTCGCCGAGGAACTCATGGTCGTCGGAGCCTGCCAGTTCCCGCTGTCGCCGTAGCCCGCATAGTCGACGTAGGCTGTTGCGGCGTCGAAGTTGCATAACCCGTATCCTTCACCTGCAGGGGAAAGCGAGATGAACTCATTTCCCGAAGGACTCTCGAATTGCGTAATGTTCCCGTTCTTGGTCACGCAATACTTGATGAATTTATTGCCCGTGTTGGCTGAGAAGTTGAATGAGCAGGTCTCGGTCGCGTCCACGCCCGGCACGACGTACTGCTGTTTGGCTGCGACGGATGCTTGCCGTGCGGACGCTTCTTCCTGACGTCCAGCTTGAGCGTTCGCTAAGGTGATGAGGGTGAGGGTGAACAACGAAACTGCACACAGAATCCTATTCATAATCGGTGTCCTCTAGGGAGAGTGGGTTGTGGTTGCGTGCAGGACAACCGATCCACTATTTCCCCAGACCATCAAGGCTGGAGGAGCCAGCGGCGGACTTGCCTTGCCCCAACTTCGTTACGTGAAGATATTGTTACGAATTCTAAATGTTGTCCATGAACAGCGTATTAACTAGTCTGAATCATTCTGAAGAAACGAGCGTTTATTTTTGACGATGCGTTGAGGAGCGCTCCCTCCTGAAAGCAGCTATCATGTTTCCCTGCAACAGTTCGATTTCATGGTGAATTTCTCCCACCGCACCAACTGGCCGCTTCACGCCAACGCGATTGCGCGTGCGATCGCTGATGTTCGCGCATCAGGACAGAAGATTCTCGATCTCTCGATCTCCAATCCCACCGAGGCTGGTATCCGTCCGGATGCGGAGACGGTTCTTGAGGCACTGTGTAATCCCGAGGCCATGCACTACGATCCGCAGCCGCGAGGACTGCTCCAAGCCCGCAAGACGGTCTGCCGCTACTACCGCGAGTCGCATGATGTCTACGACCTTGATCCCGAGCACCTCATCCTGACCACCAGCACCAGCGAAGGCTACTCCTTCATCTTCCGTCTCTTGTGCAATCCCGGAGATGAAGTGCTCATCCCCAAGCCGAGCTATCCGTTGTTTGAGTTCCTGGCCGGTCTCTGTGACGTGAAGGTTGTTCCGTATCCGTTGATTTACGACCACGGCTGGCAAATCGATTTCGATTCTTTGTATAAGGCAGCGACTCCCCAGACGCGCGCAGTGATTGTGGTCCATCCCAACAATCCCACCGGATCCTACGCCAGCATGGATGAGGGCGCCGCGCTCAACGCTTTCTGCCGGGACTACCAAAGCGCTCTAATCGTGGACGAGGTGTTCCTCGACTACGCGCACGACGGTTCCCCGCGAGCATCCTTCGTCTCCAACGCAGAGGCTCTGACGTTTACGCTCAGCGGGGTGTCAAAAATCTCCGCCCTCCCGCAGATGAAACTGGCCTGGCTGGCAGTGAGCGGGCCGGAGGGGCGAGTTTCGCAGGCACTGGCCCGGCTGGAAGTCATCGCCGATACCTATCTCTCGCTGAATGCCCCAGTGCAACTCGCCGCGCCCGTTCTGCTGGACCAGCGCAAGCAGATCCAGCCCGTATTGATCGACCGCTTACGCGTGAACCTCGGTGAACTCGATCGCCAACTTGCCAGCCATCCCTCATGTACGAGATTGCAGTGTGAGGGTGGCTGGTACGCGGTCGTGCGCGTGCCCGCTATCCAGAGCGATGAAGATCTAGCCGTTGCTCTCGTGCGGAAGACGGGTGTGATCGTGCACCCCGGCCACTTCTACGATTTCAGCAGCGACGGCTACCTGGTACTAAGCCTGATCACCGAACCCGCTGAATTCCGTGAAGGCATTGCACGCCTGCTTCAGGTTGTCCAAGGCTGAGGCTGCCGCAAAATCAAACGAGCGTGCCAGAAGCTAGTAGCCAGTAGCCAGAACCTGTTATGCTGTTCGCCGCTTAAGGGAATCGGGAGGATTCATGTCCATCACGCGTCGTGGTTTTCTGAGCACCGCGGTTGCGGCCTCGGTCGCCGCCGGATTAGAAGGTCAGGAAAACACCGATGCTTCACGCCACGTCGAACCAATGCGTGCGGCCCGGCGGCCTATCATCATCTGCGCCAACAACGGCTACAACTACCTCGACGATGCCTTCAGTTTCCTGAAAAATGGCGGCGACACACTCGACGCCGCGATACGCGTGGTCAAAGGCCCGGAAGACGATCCCAACGATGACAGCGTCGGACTGGGCGGGCTCCCGAACGAAGAGGGCGTGGTGGAACTCGACGCCTGCTGCATGCACGGCCCCACCCGCCGAGCGGGATCGGTGGGGGGCGTCCGCAACATCAAGAACGTCGCCCTTGTTTCCAAGGCCGTGATCGAGCATACCGGCCACGTGATGCTGGTGGGCGAAGGGGCGGAGCGTTTCGCGGTGGCCATGGGATTCCCGCGCGAGAACCTGCTGACCGAGCGCTCGCGAAAAATCTGGCTGCTGTGGAAGCAGTTCCACTCGACCGACGACTGGTGGGGTCCGGGACTGGCGTCGCCGCAGTTTCAGTTTCCCGACGCGGGTCCGCGGTCCGAACTCTGGGAAGAACGCCTTCGCCGTATGGAAGAGCACGCGGCGAAGCTTGGCATCGAACCGGAATTCCGGATGGCGGCCATTCGGCGCGTGGTGTTTCCGCCGACCGGCACCATCCACTGCTCGGCCTTGAATGAGAAGGGTGAGATCTCCGGATGCACCACCACCAGCGGTCTCGCCTTTAAACTGCCGGGACGCTGCGGCGATTCGCCGGTGATTGGCGCCGGCTGCTACACCGACCAGGATGTGGGATCGGCAGGCGCAACCGGAAGCGGGGAAGAAAACATCAAGGTCGCCGGAGCCCACACCATTGTCGAGAACATGCGCCGTGGAATGTCGCCGCAGGAAGCCGGCATGGACGCCCTGAAGCGCATCGTGCGCAACTATAACGGCGACATGAACAAACTGAGATTCATGGACATGACTTACTACGTCCTGAGAAAAGACGGCGCGTATGCGGGAGTATCGCTCTGGGACGGCTACTCGCCCACCAGCCCGCACAAAATCGCCATCCACGACGGCACCAAGCGCTCGGAGAAGACAGTTGCTTTGCTGAAGGGGGTTTCGCAGGAGTTTCCTCCGTTCCCGAACATCCCGAAAGAGCTATCGCAGGACTCGGAGTACCTGAAATAGCAACAGTTTGCCGGGGAGTTTGCCCCGGCGACTGGCACAAACGGGCGATTTTTGTCTCTCCGGCCGGGTGTACAATTGGCTTGTAAGGACCGAAGCTTCACGGGATCTTCTTCCCGCGTCCGAGGCTCTCAATGAACGTGCATGTGAGTTACAAGGTCCATAAAACTCCTGACATCGAAAAAGAAATCAACCACCAGATTGAAAAATTGAGGAAGCGTCTTCAGGTGTTCCGGCCAGAACTGGTGCATCTGAAAGCCAGCGTGGAGCAGAATTCGCCGCGTGAGGGAACCCTGGTCTCGCTGAACCTCCGTCTGCCCTCTGGCCAGCTGACCGCCGAGGAGAAGGCTCCCACCGCCACCGCGGCAGTGAAAAGCGCCTTTGACGAACTCTTGCAGCAGATTACCCGGCACAAGGAAGTGTTGCGTTCCAGCCACAAGTGGCGGCGCTGGCGGAGCGGGCCCCAGGAAACTCCCGAGCCGGGAGTTCCCTTTGAGCAGACGATGGCTGCGGTCCTGCCCGCGACCATCTCGGCCGACGACATCGGTTCTTATGTGAATGCCAATCTCTCGCGGCTGGAACGTTTCATCGATCGCGAGCTCTATTTCCGCCACGCCGAGCAGGACCTCGCCGAGGACGGCATTTCCACCGCCGAGGTAGTGGATGAAGTGGTCGTTCGCGCCCTCAGCGAGGGCGAGCGTCCGGAGAAATTGGCGCTCGAGCCATGGCTCTACCGCCTGGCCATGCAGGCCATGGACCAGATGAGCGCCCATCTGGCCGAAGCCGAGTCGATCCATCTGGAAGACAGCCGCCGCCGTCAGAATGTCGAGGCCAGCGACGAGGTCGCTCTCCAGTACCATCAACCCGACGAAGGTTGGACGCGCGAAAGCGCGATCGCCGACCGGCGCGTGACCACTCCCGAGCAGGAGGTTTATTCCGACGAGATGATCGCGCTGGTGCAAGCCGCACTGAGCGGCGTGGATCGCACCGATCGCGAGGCATTTTTACTCTATGGCATGGAGGGCTTCTCCCTGTCCGAGATTGCCGCGATCACTGGCAGGCATCCAGACGCGGTACGGGAGTCGATTCAACGGGCGCGCAAGTGTGTGCGCAGCGCGCCTTCCGTGGCCAACGAATTCGCCAAAGAGGTGGTTACCCGGACTCGAACCTAGGCATCTCAAATTCAGAGGAGCGATCGAGATGATGACTCGGGATGAACTCCGCAATTTAGCTTCTTTCCATGCTGATGAAAGCAAGGGTTCTTGTGCTCTGAGCTTCTACTACCAGCCGGAAGCTCCGCAGGACCGATCGCACCGGCGCGAGGCCATCCAAACCAAAGATGTGGTGCGGCAGGCCCTCAAAGACGCCAACGGGAAAGGCAAGGATGGCGGTTTTCACGCCGACCTGGACCGTATCCATGAGGTGGCCGACCGGCTGCGAGGCCAGTCTCGGGGCCGGGCGGTGTTTGCCTGCTCCGCGCAAAACGTTTGGAAGGAGTACGACCTTCCCGCGCGGCTCGGGGCCACGCGGATTTATGTCCAATCCCGATTCCAGCTGCGGCCCCTGGCCGAGCTGCTCGGGGCTCAGCCGGAGTTGTGTGTTGCGATTATCGACCGCCAACGGGCACGCTTCTTTGACCTCCGCCTCGATGAGTTGCACGAGCGCGGCGCCCTCGTCCACATGCTTTCCCGCAACGCCAGTAGCTACGGATACAACGGCTATGAAGCGGGGCACGCTGAGCGCCGGGTGTCCGAAGAGGCGCTCCAGCACTTTAAGGCGGTTGCCGAGCGGCTCCGGTCGGATTTCGAGAAAGGGATATGGGAGCAACTCATCGTCGGCTGCCAGGACTCAAACTGGCCGGAGTTCGAAGGGCAGCTGCATCCCTACGTCAAACAGCGCCTGATCGGGCGTTTTTCGGCGGATGTCGCCAGCGTGGGCAACGAGGAGATTCGCGAGCGTTCGCGGGCACTTCTCGAGAACTGGATTGCCGAACGCGGCCGGACCAAGGCCGAGGAAGCGTTGTCGTTCGCCAAGGCCAATGGACGGGGTGTGACGGGCCTGCGGCGAGTTTTGCAGGCACTCGAAACCGGTGAGGTTCAGACCTTATTTCTAGGGGACCAATACTCGGCGCACGCTGTCGAGTGTGTCCACTGCGGTCACCTCGATGCACACCTGGTCCCCGCCTGTGTGGCTTGCGGACGCAGGACACGGGAACTGAATGACGTCTGCGACGCCATTATCCCGGCCGCGATCCGTCGAAACATTGAGTTGTTCTATTTGAAAGACCACGCCGAACTGGATCGCTCGGGCAACATCGCCGCACTGCTCCGCTTCCGCGCGGACCACAAGAGGTCCGGCGAGATCGCGGTGGCATCGTAGGGAGGCAGAAGTCAGAATGCAGAGTTTGCTTCTTCAATCTGACTTCTAACTTTTCTCTTTTGTTTCTCTCCGTGTCTCTCTGGTAGATTCGCGCCCGGCTGCGCGATACTGATGCAATGATCCACAAGATCCTTCCCGTTGGCCCACTGCAGTGCAACTGCTCCGTGATCGGGGACGAGACGACACGCGAGGCGATGGTCATCGATCCGGGCGACGACATCGAGGACATTACCGCCATTCTCCGTGAGCACAACCTGCAAGTGAAGCAGATTGTCATCACCCACGCGCACATCGACCACGTCGGCGGCGCCATGAAACTGCGTGCCCTGACTGGCGCCCCGATCCTGCTCAATCAGAATGACTATGCCTTGCTGAAGATGCTGGATGTGCAGGCGACCTGGGTTGGAATGGCTTCACCTGGCCGGGTCGAGATCGAGGCCAGCCTCGGCCAAGGCGACGCCCTGCACGCCGGGAGTCTGTCCGCCAATGTGATCCATACTCCGGGCCACACCGAAGGCAGCGTCTGCCTCTACTTCCCGGCGGAAAAGCTGCTGATCGCCGGAGACACGCTCTTCGCCGGCAGCATTGGGCGCACCGATCTTCCCGGAGGTTCCTTCGAAAAGATCATGCGTTCGCTGCACCAACAGGTGCTGGCGTTGCCCGACGAGACCGTCGTCATTCCGGGCCACGGCCCCAAGACGACAATTGGCGATGAGAGGGAAGGGAACCCGTACCTTAAGTAGCTCTTGGCTCTAAGCTCTGGCCCCGTATCGTAACGGCCTCCAGCCAAAAGCTAAGAGTCAAGAGCTTCTTTATTTCTGCGACGGCGTCGCGGGCGCAGCGGGCTGTTGTGCCGGTGGCGCGGGCTGGGACTTGGTCTGCGAAGGCTTTACACCTGAAAGCACCGACGCTGGGCCTGTCCTGCGCGCCGCGCTGATGGAGAGCGTGATCGAGGTGACCATGAAAATGATGGCCGACCAGGTCGTCGCTCGGGAGAGGGCGGTGGCGGCGCCACGGGGTCCGAAAGCCGTCTGGCTGCCCTGGCCGCCAAAGGCGGCCGCGATGTCCCCGCTCTTGCCGCTCTGCAGCAACACCACAATGATCAGGAACAAACATACAAAAACGTGCACTGCCGTGATCAGGTACGTTACCCACATACGCACTACTCCGATGGGGCCGAAGCCCGGATTCGTATTCTGTTCTCTCGGGGATCAGAACGTTGGTGCGGAAGGGGGGATTTGAACCCCCACGCCTTTCGGCGCCACCCCCTCAAGATGGTGTGTCTGCCAGTTCCACCACTTCCGCACGTAAATAATTGATAATAAATAACTTATAAAGACGACCAGAGATACCAAGAAGTCTGCAGGGTGTTGCTCTCCAAGTGCCTCATATAGCAACCAGTTATGCATTCACAGCATTCACATGCGAAGCGATGCACCGGATTTTGCACCAACATCTCGGCGCCTCGTCTTCTTATACACGGTGGAACGTTGCTATTTCAAG
>Ga0302286_10000297_pt1 | contig 41105 bp, 33 predicted proteins | sample III_Fen_E2_3_FD_198765 | JGI IMG/M metagenome (GOLD analysis project Ga0302286, IMG submission 198765) | Peat permafrost microbial communities from Stordalen Mire near Abisko, Sweden - III_Fen_E2_3 | ecosystem: Environmental > Terrestrial > Soil > Wetlands > Permafrost | place: Sweden: Abisko...
AAGGTTGCGTTTTGTCTTCAACACCTTCCGAATGACTGAATACGAAGAGATTCGGGAATTTCAACCTGAGCTGGTGATTAACTGCGTAACCCTGAAATACACCATCGATGCCTTTCAGGCAGTATTACCGTATTTACCCAATAACTGCATCATTTCGGACATTGCTTCTGTCAAGACCGGACTTCAGGATTATTACGAAAAGTCAGGCATGCGTTATGTGTCTACACACCCTATGTTTGGCCCTACCTTTGCAACACTCGACAACCTTAGTACGCAAAGTGCTATTATCATATCCGAATCCGACCACATGGGCAAGGCATTCTTCAAAGATTTATACGGGTCTCTGCGTTTGAAGATTTTTGAATACACCTTTGATGAACATGATGAAACAATAGCATATTCGCTTTCTATTCCGTTTGCCTCTACATTAGTTTTCGCTTCAGTCATGAAACCCCAGGAAGCGCCGGGAACAACGTTTAAACGGCACATGGATATTGCAAAAGGATTATTGTCCGAAGATGATTACCTGTTGACAGAAATATTATTCAATCCGAATACTACAAAGCAAGTCGAGAATATCCGGGCTGAACTGAAGATTTTAGTCGATATTATTGAGAATAAAGACTCCGACCGCATGCAGGCATACCTGAAAAAGGTTAGAAAGAACATAGAATAGCCTCATCATTCAATGCCACGGGTGAAAGAAGATATCATATATAGAAGAATAACTATACGGGAATAATTAACCAGGGAAGTCAAATATAAAATACTAACAACTATCTCTAAGCCTCAATCCGGGTTTGGAACAAAAAAGCAAATCGTATGGAAATAGCAGAAAAAGTATTAGAAGCCATGAAAACTGCCGGTGTACCTGTAAATGCAGGTAAATTAGTTGAGCTAACAGGTCTTGACAGAAAAGAAGTAGATAAAGCCATGAAAACATTGAAAGCAAACGAGTCCATTGTTTCTCCTAAAATGTGCTATTGGCAACCAAAGTGAAAACCACAAAAAATCAACCTACAAAAAATAGTCGTTCCGCAATCCGGAACGACTATTTTTTTGCTATAACCTGAACGCTAACTCAGTGTACTGATAATGATTTCCCTTTCTCACCCATAAAGAATGCAATCAGAATCACATCATCCTTTCCATTGTTCATTCCATTATGCAGGGTGTTTATGACTTCTGAGAATGATGAATTTGCCGGATACTGCATTGTTTTATGGCTTTCAACTTCAACCGTCAATATGCCTTGAAGTACATAGGCAAAGACAGGGAAGACATGTTTATGCCAGCCTGTTGATTTGCCCGGAGGAATAATAACTTTTACAATGGATACTTCATCATTTGCAAAATTGGGATAAACAATTTTTTGACCAATCGATGTTGTGTCAGTTTTTAATATCGTCTCTAATGCAACTCCTTTATTATATTGCGCATACCCACCCAGACAAATAAGCAATGCCAAAAGTGTAAAATAAAGTCTTCTCATAAAATATCGTTCTTAAATTTATTTCAATATCCAGCAGTAAAACAGACCGTTCAACCCGGTACAAAATTAATAATTTAAGCACACAAAAACACTTATTCGTCGACAAAACTCTCCTATCTGTCGAAAAGAATTGTTGCAGAATGTTCTCTGACGTACTTTTAACATCGAATCAACACATTACGTACAGATGAAAATACAAACTTTCTTTATCAGTTTCATGGTCCTGATTGTTACCGGCCTTTCGGCACAAGAAAAACCTGCACAATGGAATTTGACAAATTGCATTGACTATGCGTTAAAAAACAATATCCAAATTCAGAAGAGTAAAATTACATTGGAACAAAGTGCCATAACGACAAAACAAGCTAAGGCACAACTTTTCCCAAATCTTTCAGCCTCAGTAAATCAAAATTTCTCAAATTATCCGGCACAGACTACCGGAGGAACAGCAAGTTCTTATTCAGGAAATTACGCTCTAAATAGTTCTTTGTTGTTGTTTGATGGTAATAAAACCGAAAAGAACATTCGCGAACAAAAATTACTGGAACAGGTTGGTCAGTTCAATGTTCAGTATTCCCAAAAGACAATTCAATTTTCGATACTTCAATCCTATCTGCAGATATTGTATGCCGCTGAATCGGTCAATATCGACAGTGCAACGGTTCAGGTATCAAAATTTCAATTTGAACGAGGAAGAAGCCTGCTGAAAGCAGGAAGTATTTCGCAGGTAGATTTAGCTAAACTCGAATCACAATACAGTTCTGACAAATACATTCTGGTAGTAGCAAAAAACAATATGGAGACACAGAAACTGAATTTAAAACAATTACTGGAACTCTCAGTAAAAGACCAACTCAATATAGCCATTCCAATATTTACTGATGTCGACATTTTAATCCCATTGCCAAATTTACAAAGTATCTACGAGACGTCGCTAAACGTAATGCCACAATTAAAAAGCAACAAATTAAGCTTGCAGGTAGCAAGACTGGAAACAGAAAAAGCACAAGCTGCTTACCTGCCCAAAATAAACCTCAATGCAAGCATTGGAACTAATCATTCCACACTTTCCGGTTTAAACTTCAACCAGCAATTACAGGATGGGCTCAATGACGGAATCGGTATTTCGGTGAGTATTCCCATTTTTACCAACCGCAGCACTAAATCCGCAATTGAAATTAGCAGGTTGAGTGAGAAAACGTCACAGTTAAACTTGCAGGATAGCGAGAAAAGTTTGTTGACAGAAATCGAATCGATATATCAGGATGCACTATCGGCACAAAGTCAGTATATCTCCGCATCCGAAAAGGTAAAAGCCTTGCAGACCAGCTACGATTTGATAGAACAACAGTTTAACCTCGGATTGAAGAACACCCTGGAACTCCTGACAGAAAGAAACAATTTATTATCCGCTAAACAAAGTCTGGCTCAGGCAAAGTACCTAAGTATAATGAACGTGCAATTGCTGAATTTGTATCAGGATTTACCATTGGAAATAAAATAAAACATAGAATATGAAAAAGAAAAAAACAATTATTATCTCCGTGGCCAGCTTAATTGTACTGGCAATAGGAGTGTACTCTTTTCAAAAGAAAGCACCCAAGGATGCTTTCAGGCTGGATACAACAAAGTTATCGCTCAACAAAATCACAACCACAGTAACAGCAACCGGCACCATTGATCCAATTATTGAAATTGCGGTTGGAACACAGGTTTCGGGTATTATTTCAAAAATTTATGTAGACTTCAACTCGGTAGTAAAAAAAGGGCAAATCCTGGCTGAACTGGACAAAACCAACTTGCAGTCGGACTATAATTCACAGCTGTTGAATCTGAATTCCAGCAAAACACAATACAATTTTCAAAAAAAGAATTTTCTTCGTTCAAAAGAGCTTCACGATAAAAATCTGATCAGTGATATTGATTTTGAAACGGCTAAATATAATTATGAGCTGGCAGAATCCACCTACAAGGTGAACCAGTCAAATTTGAAGAAAGCACAGACTAATTTGGATTACGCTACAATTCACTCACCCATTGATGGTGTTATCCTCTCCCGGGCAGTGGAAGAAGGACAAACTGTGGCAGCTTCCTTTAGCACTCCGACACTGTTTACCATTGCGAAAGACCTGACCAAGATGCAGGTAGTAGCAAATGTAGACGAGGCCGACATAGGAAATGTAAAAAAAGGGCAACGCGTTTCTTTTTCAGTGGATGCTTACCCAAACGATCAATTTGTAGGAGAAGTAATGCAAGTACGTTTAAAATCAACCGTAACATCGAATGTGGTTACGTATGAAGTAATCATCAATGCTCCTAATGAGAATTTGAAACTCAAACCTGGTTTAACTGCAAACATCACCATATATACAGTTGAGAAAACGGATGTTCAAACATTACCGAATAAAGTATTCAGCTTCAAACCGGATATCGACGCACTGACTAAGAAAGAATTTGTCGTGTATGAAAACAAACAGATTGCTGCAAAGCTGAAAGATAACGAACGGATTATTTGGATACAGGATGGAAAAACCCTTAGAAACAAAAGTATTGTTATTGGCGATGCCGATGCAACCAACACCGAAGTAGCTTCCGGAGTAACCAACAAGGAAGTCGTTATTCTGGAACTAAAATCATTGGCTGAGGATGCTCCTGTGGGTTCTGGTGAGAAAAGTCCATTTATGCCAAGTTTCAAAGGGAAAAAAGGTCAAGGCGGAGGTCAAAAATAAATATCATGAATAAATCCATAATACGATTAGAGAATATCAAACGCAACTTTCTGGTTGGGGATGAAACAGTTCATGCTTTACGTGGTGTTTCGTTTTCAATCAACGAAGGTGAGTTTGTGAGCATCATGGGATCGAGCGGCTCAGGGAAATCCACCATGTTAAACCTGCTTGGTTGTTTGGATACACCGACAGATGGCGAATATTACCTGGACGGCGTGGCTGTAAGCAGTATGAATAAAAACGAACGTTCCACCTTACGTAACCGGAAAATTGGCTTTGTCTTTCAATCGTACAACCTGTTGGCAAAAACCACTGCTGTTGAGAATGTGATGTTGCCATTGCAATACAATCCGGATTACACAGGCAAGGAACGTAGGGATAAAGCAATCAAGGCACTGGATTCAGTTGGATTGAGCGATCGCTTATATCACAAATCGAATCAAATGTCGGGAGGACAAATGCAACGCGTTGCCATTGCCAGGGCCTTGGTGAACGATCCTGTATTGATACTGGCCGATGAAGCAACCGGAAACCTGGATACCCGTACAGCTTACGAAATCATGGTATTGTTCCAGGAATTGTACGAAAAAGGTCGCACCATTATTTTTGTAACCCATAATCCGGAGTTAGCTGCATTTACCAGTAGGAACATCGTCCTTCGGGATGGAAAAGTGATCAAAGATACAGCAAACGAACATATCGAATCGGCAAAAAAAATGTTAGATGCTCTTCCTAAACAAGACGATTAGATAACAGATCAAGCTTCTACAAAGCTATAATATTTTGATAAGCAGAAATAAAAAAAGGAAATAATGAATATAGGGAATCTGATAAAAATATCGCTCCGGGCACTTAATAACAATAAAATGAGAGCCTTTCTTACTATGTTGGGAATTATCATCGGAGTAGCATCGGTTATTACAATGCTTGCCATTGGACAAGGTTCAAAAAAAAGCATTCAATCCCAAATATCGGAGATGGGTTCGAACATGATCATGATTCAACCGGGCGCAGGAATGAATGGCGGTGTACGAACCAGCAGCGATAGCCAGCAGTCTCTTAAAATGGAAGACTATGTTTCCTTACGGGATAAAACTTCATATATTGCCGCCTGTTCTCCATCGGTTAGCAGTGGTGGGCAATTTATCTACGGAGGGAATAATTATCCTGCCTCCATATCCGGGGTAACCCCTGAATATCTCGAGATTCGGAAGCTGATCATAAATGATGGGAATGTATTCTCCCGGCAACAAGTTGCAGCTGCAGCAAAAGTATGTATTGTGGGAAAAACAATCGTTAAAAACTTATTCCCCAATGGTGACAACCCAATTGGAAAAGTAATCCGGTTTAATAAAATCCCATTTACTATTATTGGGACGTTGAAAGAAAAGGGATATAATACCATGGGAATGGACCAGGACAACATTGTGTTGGCACCTTACACCACCATTCAAAAGCGAGTATTGGCGATAACCTATATCCAGGGGATATTTACTTCAGCCTTATCTGAAGATGTGACGGATAAAGCAACGGATGAAATTGAAACCATTCTGCGTGCCAATCACAAATTGAAAGTAAACGATCCGGATGATTTCAATGTCCGCTCCCAAAAAGAACTGAGCTCTATGCTGACTTCCACCACCGACATCCTGACTATCCTGCTGGCTTGCATTGCAGGCATTTCATTATTGGTTGGCGGAATCGGCATCATGAATATAATGTACGTTTCTGTTACCGAACGCACCCGCGAAATAGGATTACGAATGGCAATTGGAGCCAAAGGAAAAGACATCCTGTCCCAATTTATGATTGAAGCCATTTTAATCAGTTTTACCGGTGGAATTATCGGCATAATAATAGGTATGGGAGCTTCCTTCCTTGTGAAAGCGGCTATTTCGTGGCCTATTTCAATTCAGCCGTATTCAGTCATTTTATCCTTTGTCGTTTGTACCATGATCGGGGTGTTCTTTGGTTGGTATCCGGCTAAAAAAGCTTCCCAAATGGATCCGATAGAAGCTTTAAGGTATGAATAATCGGCTAATTAATCCACTTGCAACACTCAACTTGCAACTATTTTCTATCTTTGCTAAACAATAAACCTGAAAATGAAACAGAATCAAAATAAAAATATTCTTCAGCCGCTTATACACGTTACTGTATGGGGATTGTTTTTCGGATTACCATTTCTGATTTTTTCAAAATTCCCCGACTTTAATTTACCGGACAAGGCATTACATCTTTCTGTTACTGTCGTGTCACTCATGACTGTTTTTTACCTGAATTACTTTGTCTTGACTGAAAAGTTCCTTTTCCAACGAAAAACAGCCAAATTTTTCCTATATAATATTTTAATAATCGTACTTGTGGGCATTGCAGTTCATCTCTGGCAGGAAAGCAACATGCCACCTATGCCTCAAGGTTTAAAATTTAAACAAGAGATAATTCCCCATAGTATAGCATTCCTTTTACGGGATTTCGTATCGTTACTAATAGTGGCCATGTTGAGTGTCACCATAAAAATGACCGGGAAGTGGTATACTACCGAAGCTGAAAGACAGGAAGAACAAAAGGAACGAACCGAAGCTGAGTTGAAAAACCTACGGCAACAGTTAAATCCTCATTTTCTGTTTAATACCCTCAATAATATCTATGCACAAATTGCTGTTCAACCTGAAGAAGCTCAAAATTCGATGCATCAACTCAGTAAATTGCTCCGATATGTCCTATATGAAAATAACGGGAATCTTGTCGCATTGGAACGGGAACTTAGTTTTATACATAACTATGTGGAATTGATGCGTATCCGGCTTAACCCGGAGGTAGAGATGAAAATAAACATAGACATCCGGGAAAAAGGAAAAACGGTTGCACCGCTTTTATTTATAACACTTATTGAAAACGCATTCAAACATGGCATTAGTCCAACCCAGCCTTCGTTTATAGATATCAACATCCATCAAAATAATGATAAACAACTAAACTGCACGATTCGGAACAGCTATTTCCCAAAGGATGAATCCGATCAAAGTGGTTCAGGCATTGGACTCGAGAATTTACGTCGCAGGCTTGAAATACTTTATCCTCATAAACATATTTTACGCACGGAAAAAGAGGGCGACACTTTTATAGCAGAACTTATCATTCCACTCAACACTACCCATGAACAATGATCTTGACTTGTTTTATTATCGACGATGAACCTTTAGCACTCGGATTGCTTGAAAGCTATGTTGGCAAAACACCCTTTCTAGAACTTACAGGTAAATTTTCCTCTGCTGTTGCAGCTCTGGAATCGGTACGTTTGTCGCCTCCGGAAGTGATATTCCTCGATATCCAGATGGCGGAACTGAACGGAATGGAATTTGCGCATTTTGTCCCCGATAAATCGAGGATAATATTTACAACAGCTTTTGAAAAGTATGCACTGGAAAGTTATAAGGTAAACGCCCTTGAATACCTGCTTAAACCATTCAGTTATCCGGAATTTCTGCAAACTGCGAATAAAGCACTTCAATGGCATCAGATGAATGAAAAGGCGACTTCTGATTCCGGCAGAACAACTACTGATTGCATCTATGTCAAATCGGATTACCGGCTCATTCAAATACAACTCACTAAAATTTTGTATCTTGAAAGCATGAAAGATTACCTTAAAATTTTTCTGGAAGGGGAATCGGAACCCATTGTGTCGCACATAACCATGAAAGCTATGGAAGAAATGTTGCCGATACATTTGTTCCTGCGTGTACACAGGTCATTTATCGTTCGAAAAGACAAAATAAAAGTGGTGGAGCATAATCGCATCGTTTTTAATAAAACGCGTATTCCGGTTTCTGATTCGTACAAAGACTCCTTTCAGGAATTCCTGGATAAAAGGACACTGATTTAACTCCTCTTCTATGATAAAACCGGGGATTAATTTTAAAACTGCGGATGCCAAAATAGAGGATGGAAAACAGCAGCTGATTTTATCCCACATTAATATGCTCTGCCGTTACGGCTTCGTTCAGGAATATCGAGGCAGAAGACGAGAATTTCTCTACTGATTCTGTTGTCAGGTACCTGCATGTTGCATTTTTTGTGCACAAGCCATCCACCTCCGGATGACGGGTAAGATAATCAGCCAGGCTGTGTGCGACAATTTCTCCCTGAGATACAACTTTGATCCCTTCGGGGAGATAGGATCTTATTTTATCTTCCAACAACGGATAATGGGTACATCCAAGCATAATGGTATCTATCAGAGGATCTGCATCCATCAGGTTTTTTACATTCTTCCAAACAAAATAATCTGCTCCCTTTGAATTGTGTTCATTATTCTCAATCAACGGCACCCACATGGGACATGCTTCAGAGGTAACGTGGATATCCGTATTTATTTTTTGTATTTCCAGGGGATAAGAATCCGATTGTACAGTCCCGGTTGTTGCCAGCAACCCAATGTGATTGGAAGTGGTCATTGCTCCTACTGCTTCCACTGTCGGACGGATTACCCCAAGCACCCTGCGTTTAGGATCCAGGGTTGGCAGATCATGCTGTTGTATCGTTCGCAATGCTTTTGCCGAAGCAGTATTGCAAGCCAGCACAACCAGCTGGCATCCCATTTCAAACATCCGGGTAACGCATTCCAGGGTGTATCTATATACCACATCAAAGGATCTGGTTCCGTAGGGTGTCCGGGCATTATCACCCAGGTAGATATAATCGTATCCGGGCAACTCCGTCCTGATCTTTTCCAGAATTGTCAGTCCTCCATAACCAGAATCGAATATACCGATTGGACCCGGCGTAATGGAAAATCCATCAATCCTTTTCGGTATGTTCAAACTATTACCTTCCTGCATGTTGCTATTTTGTTTTGAAATATTCATAGTTGCTGTTCCCGTTAATTCCCTTTCAGGAAGACTACCGGCATTTATCTTCAAATTTATCTTCAATGGGCTAAGTTCTTAATCGAACATTTGTCCGGCATTGTTGCTCATTTGTACCATGCGGTCATAATCAGCAGGTGACAAATCAAGGAAGTAATAGTTCTGCGGATTCATCACTTCCCCTTTGTAATGCACTTCATAATGTAAATGTGGTCCTGTAGACTTTCCGGTACTACCCACCAGCCCTATCACATCACCACGTTTTACTGTTTGGCCGACCCGTGCCTTGATGGCACTCATATGTCCGTATAAGGTAAGATAGCCATACCCATGGCTTATTTGCACACAGTTTCCGTAGCCCTGTTGCCATCCGGCTGCAATGATGGTTCCATTACCCGTAGCGTAAATATCTGTCCCTATAGGTGCTGTAAAGTCCATCCCTGCATGGAAACGACGGGTATGGTAAATAGGGTCGATACGCCAGCCATAACCTGATGCCATCCTTGTCAGGTTCTTGTTTAACACAGGTTGTATGGCAGGAAGATTGGCCAGCATAGTTTCTTTGTTTTTAGCCATAAGGACCAGTTCATCATATGATTTCGACTGGATATAAAGTTCCTTCTTTAATTCGTTCAATTTCTTAGTGGTCGAAACTACAATTTCGGAATTGGTCATATCCAGCAATTGGGCATAAAACTCAGTATTCGCTGAGGACCCTCTACGTACTGACAGAGGTATCGGGTCTGCCTGGAAAACCACCCGGTATAAATTATCATCCCGTTGTTCTAAATCGGACATGACAAACTGTACTTCCTGCAACTGCTTTTCAAGTACCCGATATTGGGCTTCCATGTGGCTTTTATCCTGTCCTAATTGTTTTTCTGAGGGAGATTGTATAGTGGATACAAAAATGAAAAAAAAGATGATGCCTGAAAAAACACCTGAGAGCGCATGAATCAAAAAACGCTTAAGTTTATGGGCAATGGTATGCTCAATCTGCTCATAGCTTAATGTATCTGGATTAAAGTGGAATTTTTTCTTAGCCATAAATATTTTTTTTAACTTATATGTCAAAAACATACATATAAGCCGGACATTAGAGGATAAAGATAGTCAAATAATCAATCCTGAATTAAAATCGTCAGCACTTTTCAACTTTTATATCCACAATTGCTGCAAAAATAATAAATTTGAAGTATTTTTGCAGTCTTTATTTCGGATTATTAACCCAATAACAGATTTCGCCTGCACGATTGCATGTGTGGCGAAATGAATTCAGGATAGTTGCATTTGGCGATAAAACCGAAGGTGATATGATTTTTAGTTTAATCTCAACACGAAATATCCCTTAAGGATCAGTGTCTTTGCAAATAATACCGACATAATTAAATTTTCATATTCTCGAGCAGCTAATAACACGTACAAAATGACTTCACAAGAAATCCGCCAGTCTTTCCTTGATTTTTTTGCTTCAAAAGGGCACAAAATTGTTCCTTCCGCCCCCATGGTCATCAAGGATGATCCGACACTGATGTTTACCAATGCGGGTATGAACCAGTTTAAAAACATCATTCTGGGGAATGACCCCATTAAATATTCCAGGGTTGCCGACTCTCAGAAATGTTTAAGGGTGAGCGGAAAGCATAACGACCTGGAAGAAGTAGGACATGACACCTACCACCACACCATGTTCGAAATGCTGGGCAACTGGTCATTTGGTGATTACTTTAAGAAGGAAGCCATTGAATGGGCATGGGAATACCTGGTAGATGTATTAAAGCTAGATACCGACCGGTTATATGTTACCGTTTTTGAAGGGTATGCCCCCGAAGGACTGGAACGTGATAATGAAGCCGCAGCTATCTGGGAACAGTTCTTGCCTAAAAGCCGCATTATCAATGGAAATAAAAAAGATAATTTTTGGGAAATGGGTGATACAGGTCCCTGTGGTCCTTGTTCGGAAATTCACATAGATATCCGCAACAACGAGGATCGTGCTAAAATTGATGGCCTTACCCTTGTCAATGGAAGCCATCCCCAAGTAATTGAGATATGGAACAATGTATTCATGCAGTACAACCGCAAAGCAGACGGCTCACTGGAAGGACTACCTGCCAAAGTCATTGACACTGGCATGGGCTTCGAAAGACTCTGTATGGCCTTGCAGGGCGTTCAATCGAACTATGACACTGATGTGTTTACTCCCATCATTAAAGAAATAGGTTTGATATGCCATTCCGAATATGGGGTGAACGAACAAACTGATATTGCCATGCGCGTTATTGCCGATCACATACGCACCATTGCATTTTCCATCACAGATGGACAATTGCCTTCAAATGCCAAAGCCGGATACGTGATACGCCGTATATTGCGTCGTGCCGTACGTTATGGGTACACTTTCCTGAACCAGCGATCTGCTTTCATGTATAAACTTATCCCCGTGTTATGTGAAAACATGGGAAAAGCATATCCTGAACTTATTTCTCAAAAGATTTTGATTGAAAAAGTCATTAAGGAAGAGGAAGAATCATTCCTTCGTACCCTTGAAACCGGCATCCGGTTACTGGATAAAGTAATGGAAGATTCAAAGAAGGAAGGTAAAACAGAAGTTACAGGTAAAGTAGCGTTTACATTGTACGATACATTTGGGTTCCCGCTAGATCTTACGGAACTTATCCTGCGTGAAAATAAATTCACCGTAAATATCGAAGACTTTACCGCTGAAATGCTTAAACAAAAAGAACGTGCCCGTCATGCAGCAGCTACTGAAACCGGTGACTGGATCACAGTCCGTGAAGGAGACAGTACGTTTGTCGGGTATGACTATACATCCTGTGAAACCGCCATCCTCCGCTACCGCAAGGTAAAACAAAAGAACCAGGAGTTCTTCCAGTTGGTATTATCCAACACCCCCTTCTATGCCGAAATGGGTGGACAGGTTGGTGACAGTGGTATGTTGATTTCAGATAAAGGCACCATTGACATCATCGACACGAAGAAAGAAAACAACCTGGCTGTGCATTTTGCTACTCAACTTCCGGAAGATGTTACTGAAACATTTACGGCAACTATCGATACTGATAAACGCAAAGCTACCGAATGCAACCATACAGCCACCCATTTGCTTCATGAAGCATTGCGCAGTGTGCTTGGTACGCATGTGGAACAAAAGGGATCGTATGTAAGTCCCGATACATTACGTTTCGACTTTTCGCACTATCAAAAGCTGACTAAAGAAGAAATCCGGCAGATAGAGCAACTGGCTAATCGCAAGATCCGTGAGAACCTGCCATTGAATGAACGTCGTGACACCCCTATTGCAGAAGCACAAGCTCTTGGTGCCATGGCACTCTTTGGAGAAAAATATGGAGAAACGGTCCGTGTCATACAGTTTGGCACTTCTACTGAATTATGCGGTGGTACCCACGTACAGGCTACCGGTGAAATAGGGTTGGTGCGTATCATATCTGAAACATCCATTGCAGCGGGCGTTCGTCGTCTTGAAGCTATTACAGCCAAAGGAGTTGAAGAGTTATTGGATATCCAACAAGACACTATTGCTGAAGCCCGTGAATTGCTGAATAACACACCAGATCTGCTGAATGCCATTAAGAAATCAGTAGACGAGAATAGTGAGCTGAAAAAGCAGTTGGAAGCGTTTATGCATGAAAAGATTCTGTCTTTACGTGACAAACTGATTGCAGAAGCCGTGTTGGTCAATGGTGTAAAAACCATCGGTTACCAGTCCGATTTATCAGCCGATGCCATTAAGACACTGGCATTCCAGATACGAAATATTGTTACGGAAAAGTTATTCTTTGTTGCCGGGAGTGTCCATGAGGGCAAACCCTCATTAACCGTTCTGATCTCTGATGATCTTGTTTCGACAGGGCTAAATGCAGTCAATATAGCCCGTGATGCCGCCAAAGAAATACAGGGTGGTGGTGGTGGACAACCTTTCTTTGCTTCTGCAGGGGGTAAAAATGCTGCCGGTATTCAAAAGGCAGTGGGTAAAGCCCTCGAAGCTATTCGCTAAATTCAGTAAGAGTGTAACCCACTCTTCAGGACAATTACTCCTGACGGAATGACGATACAAGTCATTCCGTCTATTTTTTATGTGTTTTCATTTTCAATCAAAATACAAGCAACTGATATATTAAACCAATTAAAACCAGCTTGTCCATGTTGGCAGGCTAACCAAACACAGTGAAAATTAAAATTATTACAGTGGTGATCCTGATCATGGCTCTTCCATCATGCTCATCCACAAAAAACTCACACAAAGAAATATTCGAAGAAACAAAAGTAGCAGAAAGAGTCTGGGGCATTGACATCTCCCATTACCAGGAAATCTATGACTGGAATAAACTCCTGCAACAAGAACCAGGCTTTATTTTTTTAAAAGCCACTGAAGGGAGTACCATTCAGGATCCCAAATACACGGAATACTATAAAATGATCCGGAAACTGAACATTCCGGTAGGTTCCTATCATTTCTTCACGTACAAAACCAGTGGGAAAGATCAGGCCAAAAACTTTTTATCTATCGCCAGGTATCAGCATGGCGATTTACCATTAGTGCTTGATGCTGAGTTTGCAAAGAAAATGCCTGATAAAGAGCATGTAAATAGTCATTTAATGGATTTCATGAAAATCATTTATGATAAAACAGGACGTTACCCGATCATCTACTGCGCTTATAAATATTACCTGGCATACCTGAAAGACACCCTGCCGAAAGAATGTAAACTGTGGATTGTCGATTACAGAAGCAACCCCAACTGTGACTGGATATTCTGGCAAACTACCGAGAAATACAGAGCCGGGGGTATCAAAGGGTATGTTGACTTCAACATCTTTTACGGCTCCAGGAAAGACCTGAAAGACCTGATGTATTAAGGCTACAGGAATCAATACAGCGCTTAATAACTCATAATTAAAAAAGAGATGCTTCCACCCGGAATCATCTCTTTTTTAATTTTGCACTATGCATTATGAATTGTGAATTATCTAGAACCTGTACCGTGCTCCAAGACAAATGCCATCATATGTTCCGTTAAACGAAGGCATAAAGAAAATACCCGGGCGATAATCCAGTGACAAAGTCAACGGTATTTCAAATTTATATTCAAGTCCTATCTGTCCGAGTGCACCTACACTAAAATTAGAAGGGCCGTGGCTGTCATTGTTGAAATTAAAATTATAGGATCCGATTCCTGCTCCAACACCTGCATACCAGTTAAAACCATCACCAAGATCGGACAAGTCCCATACCCACTGGTAAATCCCATTCAATCCAAATCCCCAGCTATTCAGGCCCAGGTCTACTTCTAGGCGATTCACCTTATTCAAGGGTTGTTGATACGAAATTTCAGCTCCATACCCGAAACCACCACCTAACCTAAGACCTATTGCCTTATTATCTGCCTGAGCCATCAATGCACCGGCCAAACTCACGACAAGGGTGAGTGTAAGAATCATTTTTCTCATAATTGTCTGTTTATTTTATTATCTAAAACTAAAAAAAATACGTATTTGCAAAGTTATAAAATATTGAACGTGTAAACAAATGAATATGCGCTTCGCAATGCAGAATCGAATGCTCAGAAGCAGGCAGAAAGAGTCTTTCCCATTTTCAACATTAACAATCCGGGATTCAATCCTGAATATAAACTTAACGGAAATAAAGTATTTTATTATATTTAGAGTGAAATAAAATAATTAAAACCTTTATTATACAAATAACCCCATCGCAACATGCGAGGGGCAATTCATTCCGTGCCTGAAATTGATTCAAGTTGGGATTCATCCATCAGAAACTATCCGTGATTTAGTTCCTTTTCTATTTTATCTAAACTTAAAACGGACACCTAATGCAATACCATCACCGATAAACCCACTTCTGTTGGCGTTAAGTTGCACCGCAGGCCTGTAATCCAACGATAATCTCAAAGGAATATTGAAATTATATTCAAGGCCTATCTGACCCAACAAGGAAACAGGATACCCCGAATAATCGGAATTGGTATATGAATACGAATAATATCCCAGTGAAGCACCTATACCGGCATACCAGTTAAACCCACTGGATAAAGCAGAAAGATCCCATACCCATTGATAAACCCCGGATAACGAAAACAATGTATAGTTGCTGTTGTTGCCATACCCATACGTACGAAGTCCTAACCCTAATTCTAGCCGGTTAGAATTACTAAGACCCGTCTGAAAAGATATTTCAGCCGGATAACCCAACCGAAGACCAAGAGATTTTCCTTCAGCCTGTGCCATTGCAGCACTGCTCAAACTGAAAATGATGGCAAGTGTAAGAATTGCTTTTTTCATATTTTTTCTGTTATTGGTTATTGTTTAGTTTTAAACAAATCATTCTTAATATCAAAATTTAAACATAAAACATAAAACGTTTGTTCAATCTTTTAACTTATCACCACCCATAGGATGTCATAATCTGCAAGACAGCCACACACAGCTTATTGGCATGCAGCATAAACCAATTGGAATAAAATGTTCTGTGAAAAGAGTGTAGACACCCGTGAGAATAGCAATGGAAGTTCTGATACACCATCCATATCGTTCCATTATCTGTTCAGACAGAAAGAATCCTTTGCCCTTTATCTTTGGATATGAATTATGAATTATTCATCATCCGCTATGAATTTTAAATTGAGTTATAGGTAAAAAGGGGGAATTATAGGATGTTAAATTGTATTTGAAAATCCGTCTCCTGTTAATTATTAATCACTGATAGTTAATCGTTAATCATTTCTTTTTTACCCGTCAAGTGCCGGACAGAATGATATGGCTACGATATCATATCAGGCAGCATCAATCCACATATAAATTCGTTGAAATTAAAGGTTTAAAAGTGGAAGGGAAGCCAAAACAGAAGAATGTAACGTGAAATACGAGAAACTCAATTCGATGATAATTCTAACAGACACTATCGCATGTCGACAGAAAGCTCCTTATTTTTCGAAAACAATCTTAAAAAACACATGATTTTATTGTTTTTTATCAAAAAAAACAGCATTTGTCTGATTTATCATTTAAAACTTTCTACCTTTGTAATTGTTTCAAATAAAGATGTTTTACAAACCCCTAAATAAACGAAACTATGTTAGAATCTCATCAATATTTACGTCAATTCTCAATCAAACCATCGGTACAACGTTCGGCAGTAATGAATTTCTTACTGAAAAACCGTATTCATCCGACCATTGAGGAAATATATCTGGCATTGAGTCCTACCATGCCAACATTGTCGAAAACGACAGTATACAACACACTCGACTTATTTGTAGAACGTGGAGCTGTTCGTGCCTTAGCCATTGATGAAAAGAATGCCCGATATGATGTAGACGTTTCTGCCCATGCTCATTTCATGTGCCGTAGCTGTGGTTCGATCCGTGACATATTTGATTTAAAAACAAGCATGTTTCATATCCCTGAAACTACCGATTTTAAAATTGATGCGGTCGAAATATCCTATTTTGGGACATGTGAAAAGTGCAAAGGCAATTAAAGTATTTCCGGGCTTATTAAATCGATTTTGGGGAAATATAGCCGGTTATTATTAGACTAACAGATACAAAAAAAGACCGATCCGGTTTCCCGGATCGGTCTTTTTTCGTATCATTTCAGATCTTTTGAGCAACCATCCTGCTCAACCCGGTTTCAAATTCCATACGGCTTATATTCGTAAAACCTGCAACCAGAAGCATATCTGTCACTTCCGGTTCTGTAAAACAATCTCCGGATTCAGTTCCTACAAGCATATTGATGGCAAATATAGCCCCGGCAGTTGGCAGCGTACGGTCATGATTCATAATCCAGTCCTGTATAATAATTTTCCCTCCTTTATTCAACGAGTTATAACATTTCGTCAGCAATCCCTGGTTTACCTCCAGTGAATTGCTGTGTATAATGGCCGAGAGGAACATTACATCAAAGCCTGAAGGCAATTCATCGGTGGTATAATCGCCTGTAAATGTCTTTATTTTACCAGAGAATCCTTCCTGTTCTATAAAGTGACGGGTAATGGGCACTACATTGGGCAGGTCGAACACCGCAGCATGCAGTTCAGGCTTTTTGTTTACAAACTCCATGGCATATGCCCCCGAACCTCCTCCAATATCAAGGATTGAATGTATTCCCGTCAGATCTATGGAGGCTACTTGTTGTGGAGCTTGTTTTTTAGCCCTGTCGTGCATGGCGCTGATAAATGAGAAAAGCCATTCTTCACCTCGTACATTAATTTCAGAGGGATTAGCCGGGATCCCTGTCTTAACTACTTGTGTCAGGTTGCTCCAGGTATTCCAGAGATGGTTGGAATGCATCAGCCCTCCCAGGTATTCCGGACTCTTCTTAGATAAAAATGTATAACTATCCGGAGTATTCAGGTATAAATCATTTTCCTTGGTTAGAAATTCCAACGATACCAAAGCATTCAATAAGCGCTCGCAGGCATGTTCGTTTAGGTTCAACCCAGATGCAAGTTCACCGTTAGTTAATCCTGTTTTATCAATTGTCGTAAAGATATCAAGTTCAAAACCGCTCAGCAATATCCGGCTTTTTTGAAACTGAGCTGCGAAATCTCTGATAGTGTTTGGATTCATAGGATAAATAGTTTTGAGTTTTTTAAAATTTATCGTTGAATGAGAAGTCTGTGTCGTTTCGTTGAAAATGGATTATCATCTTTCAGAAAGAAAAATTTCTAATGATCAGCCAGATCGTGTTTAAGACAACATCCCCATTATAAATTCCAGGGGCATATTCTTTTTCTTAGTCCCAATTAGTCAGACATTTCCTTCAATGCAGCTTTCTGTTTGTTTATGATTATTGTTCCGGCATTTGGAACAGCATCAAACTGAATATATGGAGCCTTATCCTTCTTTACAAAAAAAACGGATCGTTTTTCAGTTCCCTGCATGACGTTTGCTCCCTTCCACCCTTTCGGCATTGGACGCCTGATAGTTATCGGATAATTATAGATCCTATTGTCAAGTGTATCGGTTAGTTGAAGGCTAATACGAAACGGGCTTTCGGATTTCACGGTCAGTATAGCAGCATTCCGTTCCCGGATATACCGGACAACATTCCCAAAGGTGGCTACCCAGTAATTTGCCTTATTTGCATGTACGTACTCAAGGTGTGTTCCCAGTTGTTGTGAAGGCATGGGTGAATATGCCTGATCATTGTCAATGCCGTGGAACAGGAACACGCACCAGCCATTCTGTGGAACTGCACTCTCTACCTTTGCATTTAAATCCGTAGCCGTTCTACCGGGTCCTTCCGTACCACAATTTATCGAACTGATATGCATAAAGTCTGCAGGAGTTGGCGGAACAACATATCCATCACAGCTCCTGGCTGCTATATAAAATGTTGAGCTTAGTTTGCTATTGCTGCAAGAACAAAAAGGATAGGCTATAGTCACACAGTTGAAATTGACAATATTGCTGTCAATCCTGTTTTTTGAATCGCGTAATTCAACGGTTTGCCGTGCTTCATTGATGTTGTCCAGGTTAGGGTGTGTCACGGTGTGACTGGCTATTTCATGCCCGTTATTTGCTGCTACCTGTAACTTTACCCAGTTGGGAGCCCAGTTGGTCACTGTGAACAGCGTTGTCTTAAACCCATATTGATCGAAAAGCGGTACTGCCGTTGCCAATTGGTTCGGACAATTATCATCGAAGGTATAGCTGATGGCTGCCTGTTTGAACCCATGCCAGGTACCTATTTCATAAGGCATTACTACCTGGTGTCCAAATACTCCAGGGCATATAGCTAACACTAAGAGGAATGCTGCTTTTCCAATACTTTTCATAGTAGGTTTTATTTCAGGCCTTTTAAAATTTGATTTAACTACACTTCTTTTGGTTCTATCTGAGGGTTACAGATATATCACTATTTTTCCAATTATGATTATCCGCAAAAGCTCCTAAAACATTAGAACTTGTTTCTATTAAAATACTATAATATTAATTTACAGACCTCTCCCTAAATCCCTCTCCAATCCCGATAGCTATCGGGAGAGGGACTTTGTGGATTGCGGTTAATGAGATGCATCTCTTTACTTCACTGCCTTGTCCCCTTTCTCCTTGGGAGAAAGGGTTAGGGATAGAGGTCTGAACTGAATAATACTAATGTGCTGTTTTAAAGTAATATAATATATTAATCCGAATAAAGTCTATTATTGAAATTCTTCGGATTAAGGATGATGGCTTTATCTTAGGACACATTGCGGATAGTCATTTTCCCCAATTAACGATTTACTAATCAACGATCCACTAACCTATCTTGAATAAACAGCTTTCATGCTATATTTCCATTTATTGAAATAGATATTTCCACCACGCCATTCCATTTCACCACGTTGAAAATCGAGTGTTTCACTACGTGGGTAGATTTTTGCAGGGAACAAGGGCTGCGCATAGTCGTCATTGACAATAAGCCTGTAACCATCAATACCCGAGATATAGAAACTTCGCACATCTGCATCCGTAGAGTTTTGTTCCTCAAACGATTGATCCAATGGAACCCATCCCAATCCTTCATAATATACCTCGCACCAATCGTGCAGGTTTATTTCACCGGGGTGCAGCATCCATCCACTTTGCCATTTACACGGAATGCCTGCCAATCGTGCCATGGTCATAAACAATAAGGTCTGCTGACCACAGTCACCGTGCCGGTTGGTCAGCACATATTCGGGGATATTATCAAGCGTGCTGTACTCCAGCGCTGAACACCATGGAATATTAGCGTCAATCCACCTGTAAATACGTTGCACTTTCTTAAATATGTCGGTTTCATTGCCTACTACCGATTCGGTGAGTTTTTTTATTCTGTCGCTGAATACAATCTGAGGCGGACGTTCAGCCGTATAGGTTTTGTATATCTCAGAATTCAGATCATGGGGTTTTACGCTTCTGTTAGCAAGGGGTAGCCACTCAGCACGGCAATCGAACCCAAACTCAAGTTCAAACACGGTGGGTTGACCGCTTACCGCCATTTTTTCGCAATAAATGGTGCGTTGCATGGTTTCGGGTGGTGCAAGGATCCATCTGTTGCTGTTAATCCTCAGCAGGTTGATATTACTTTGCCTGTCATGTCCTTCCCGTGGATAGGGGAGCCAGCATCTCACTGTTTCACCGGCAGGAATGGCATCAGCTTCAAGAGTAACGGTATATTTCAACGTGATGGTCCGTTTATCCGCAAGTTTTGTCTTTTCCGTTCTAAAGCTATCAAGCAATACAGGCAGATAACTTTTCAGGAAATCAGGAGTACCGTTGAAGGTATTTTTATCAACTGCTTTCTTTACGGAAGCAGCCATGCTGTCCAACCTGAAAAGATTGCCCACAGCCACTTTAAAATAGCATCGTTTTCCATCAATTACTTTCATCTCAAGTTTCCGTGCATTTTCCCATGACCGCAACTGGATATCACTCACATTTGGGAAGTAGGGTTTCAACCTTTCCCGCACGTCGTTCTCCGATAGGCTGAAGTCAAGCCTGGTTCTCTTTAAAACATCCTGCCGGAAAAGCAACTGATAGTTTTCGAGTTCAGTCAGTGTATTTGTAGCCCTCAACCTATCGATTTGCTGAGATGCTTCCGTAAAATTTCCTTGCTGAATCAACTTGTCAATTACCGAAGTATCAGTTTTCTTTTGTACGTGTCCACTGACGGACACACTTAGAAACAAGAGCAGAAGGATGGGAAGATGGAACACTTTCATATTGCGATATTTTATGGGTTTATGTTGCACCGAAAGGCACAACCAAAATTACTACTTCTAGCCACGTGTTGAACAAGGGCTGCATTCTCCGGCTGACAGCCAAAGCTTGAAATTTTCTCAAAATCTATATAACCAACCCTTGGTTAACCTTTACCCGGAGATGAACCGGATTATCTGATTGACTTTGTGAGCTCCAGCACATTCGTCTCTGTATTAAACCCTGAGTCAAATCGGGATGTAAGTACCTTGAAATTGGTAAATCCAACTGTTTGCTTTCCATAAAGCTTAGCCTGGCAGATATCGGTTGCTGTCATAAAATGGGAGTAGCCGGCTACATGCGTATGGGAAGCGGAATTGATCGTTGCATTAGTTAGTTTACGAACCCTCAACAGGCTTTTATGCTGGGGGTCTATTGACTTTAGCTTTTTATCCGTTGAATAGATGAAAATATAATCGCCTCCCATATAGAACTGGTTTGATTCAATGGAAACCGGCAGGAGGTAGAAATACAGGGAATTATTCTTTTTAAGTACCGGAATGCTGAAGCTCATGACGTTTTTATTTTCATTTAAGCTTGGCGATTCCTGTATCATCGTTCTTATTTCATTCTTTATATCAATCAATGTCAGTTCGTTAAGAGTCGGGATCCGGTCTTCTCTGATCAGTTTAATTTTATCAGGTGTAATGGAATCGTTTTGCACTAAACATGCCATCATCTTTATCCGGATACCGGAAGGATTTGAAGAATAATATAGCACTTTCAGGGTATCGGCATCAAAATATTGAATATAATCACTGAAAACAATATTTTTCAGGTCCATCTTGCCTATCAGTTCACGGCTTGTCATGGCGAGTTTCTCAAGCCTGTACAAGGCTAATCCTTCCTGCAGAATAGAATCCGATATTCGTTTCAGATTCAACCCTGAATATCTCACTGAATCGAGTGCCTGTGATTTTAGTTTAGTCCCATACTTTGAATTCTGAAGATTCAGGCTATCGACTGGTTGTCCATCTATTTTTATTTCAGGTTGTTTTGGAGTATACGACACGGGAGTCATTTGAGTAAAACCGTCTTTTGTATTGCCTAATGTTAGTCCTTTTTTCCCAAACCCAATGGCTGGACTGAATGTATTAGGCCATTGAACCGGAGGCGATCCAAGTAAGAAGACATTTGTAAAAACCAGCAATATCAGAAGAAACAAGAGGGATTTGCAAATCTTAAACATAGACGAATCGTTAAGTAGGAGAATAGGAAGTGATCATCGGGTTTTCCTTCATTCAACAACCCACAAATGTATCACTATTTTCACAAATACATACAATAAATCGCACATTTCATAAAAATAATTTTGTAAAGTATAGTTACGGTTGATATCTGTTGTAGCCACTCTAAGTAAAGTGACAGGAGACAAAACAGGCAGGCACTACGAGTATGGGCGACAATTTTATTATGACCCGGAATAGGAAGTTATAGAGAAAGGATAAGTAAAAGCTGGGATGCTAGCAACTATTAAAAGCAAAACAAAAAGGCCAGAGAAATTGTTTTAATATATCGTTTTAAAATAGCAGGATTTGTTTCCAGGTATACTTAGAACATACTATGAAAGAATTACGAGAATTTTATAAACTAAATGAAAGAAAACATGAAAAGACTCGTTTTAGTTTTTCTCGTAACCGTAAGCCTCGGTGCTTACGCACGAAATGTTTCCGATTCAGGAAGTATGAAATCAGAAGCAGGCATGAATAATGCAATACTTGTTGTTCCTGCCACTCCTGATGGCTTCATATTGAAGGACGGAAAAATGATGATGGTGAATAATGGAAAATGGTCCCCAATGGTTCGGGACATTACCCTTCCAAACGGGACAGTGGTAATGAGTACCGGTTACTACATGAAAAAAGATGGCCCTAAAACAGAATTAAAAGAAGGTGAACATATTGACATGGATGGCAACCTGACGAAAATGGACGAATCAACAATTCCTAAAACATCACCGGATAAAAGTATGAATGACACCACAACCAATAGATAATAATTTTTCGACCATCTTCCTCTTTACTCCCACTGAGAATGACAAAACTCTTTGAATACGGGGTAAAGGAAAAGATAAAACACAATCCTGGAATAACAGATCCCCTATTATCTATTAAATGTGGAAATTCATGTTCCATTCCTTAGTTTGAGTATGATTCGCTTTAAGACAGTATCTTTCTAAGGAACGGCATCAAAAACAAGAAAAAAGACAGTTGCAGGTAAAATGTAACTGTCTTTTTTTGCTTTAAAGGACTTACATCGACGGCTCACTTTTCTGAAGACTCCCCATTGATTGCATCACAACGATGTGCAAAGCACATCTCATTCAGGACATCTAAAACGGTTTTTAAATTACCCAATGACGCCAACTACTTATTACGGGCTCCTTACTCCTTACTTCTTACTACCTACTACCTACTACCTACAATCTACAATCTACAATCTACAATCTACAATCTTTCTCATATCATCGTATCACCAGCCTATTTACTCTGACACGTAAATACAACCAGGATAAACCGGAACTGACACGGATATAATACGATTCTTTTAAATAACGTTTTATATACGTTATATATACGTTTCGCTAACGTTTTATATACGTTTTATCATAAACAGGATGATGATAGAATGAAGACCAGAATCATACAAGAAGTTGATGTGCACAAACCTGATATGATTCATACTTTGTATATGTTTCGGGAAATAAACAGGCAAATTAGAATTAACCGGTTGGTACATAATTGTTCCCTAAAAAATAAGTTCGTAAATAGGGATTTTTACTTATCAGGTGCTGCAATTAATGTACAATTTCAACATCAACAATTTCTATTTGCGTCACAAATTATACGGTTGAGTCCTAAACACATGCCGACACACTCCATATCCATGCCCGTTGCTCTTTACTCCGGGTTCATAAAAAGTCGTTTCAGGGTGCAATATTTCCGTTTCGGTAGGGTTGCTATTTAAAGAATCTGTTTTATAACATACTTTTGCACCGTAAAATAACAAAGCAAATTTATGAGACGAACAATTTTTTCACTAGTACTCTTCCTGATCGGTGGTCAGATGCTCATTGCACAGGAAAGCAAAACCACCGGACTATCGTTGCAGGAATGCGTGCAGATGGCGGTGAAGAAAAACATCAATGTAAAGACTGCCCGCATTGACGACCAAAAAAACAGGATTAAAATGGGAGAAGCCCTGGCTGCTTTACTTCCTAAAGTCAACTTCAACAGCAGCCTGACCGATAATATCCTGCTGCCTACCACTGTATTGCCGGGTGAATTCCTGGGAAAGCCGGGCACAACAATTCCTGTTCAGATGGGAAGCCAGTATAGTGCCAGTGCTTCGGTGAGTATCAATCAGGTTTTATACAACCAGACTGCACTGACAGCCGTTAAGCTGTTGAAGAAATATACCGATGCAAGCGGATTGGCCGTTGAAAAATCAAGTGAAGACATTGCTTTTGAAGTAGCCAAGCTCTACGCCCTTGGCCAGACCACTGCCGAACAACGCAAGCTGATTGACAAAAATATTGCCAACACCGAACGGCTGAGAGACATTACCAAAATAACCGTAGACAACGGACTGGGCAAACAGGTTGACCTGGATCGTGTGAATGTAAACCTTGAAAATTTATATACCCAGCAAAACAATACGCAATCAGCCCAGGAACAGCAATTGAACATGATCAAATACATGCTTGACATGCCGCTTGACCAAAACATTGTACTGACCGATACAGCCGGAATGCAGTTGTTGAAAAATGAACCTGTCCTGCAAACAGACTTTTCAAATCACGTAACGATACGCCTGCTCGAATCGCAAAAAGACATTTCAATACTAAATAAAAAAGTAATTAATAACGGTTACCTTCCTACCCTGTCATTATCCGGGCAAGCTGCCTACCAGGGTCTGCAGGAAAAGTTCGGTACTTATTTCAAAAGCAGTTCGGACAATAAATGGTATCCATATGCCAACTTTACAGTAACCCTGGCAGTTCCTATATTCGATGGCTTCGAGAAACGATCGAAAGCACGACAGGCTAATCTGGAGATACAGAAAACACAGGTAACACTGGAAAGTACCAAAGAAAGCTTCAGCATGAATTACAAAAACGCGCTGAACAACTATACTAACAACAAGAATACGGTACGCCGTCAGAAACAAAACCTGGAACTAGCTGAGAAAGTATACCAGGAAACTACCCTCAGGTACAAGGAAGGGCTTGCTGCCATGAGCAGCTTGTTACAGGACGAAATGAGCCTGAGCAGTGCTCAGGGAGGATACCTCACAGCGTTATACAACTTTAAGGAAGCAGAATTAAAAATCATGTCACTGAATGGTGAAATCAGGAATCTGATTAACTAATGTGACTCCCCATCATACAATCAATAAACTTCAATCGATAAAAATTTAAAATAAGATACAAGATGAAAAAGAAAACAATCATTATTAGCCTAACAACAATTGTCCTGTTGGGGGCTATGGTTTTTACACTGGCATCCAACAAAAAAGTTATTGACGCCAACAAACAGGTCAAAACTACTGAAGCAAATGTTGCTGTAACGGTTGCTTCGACAGAAATGAAAGAAACAAATGGCAACCTGGATCTGGTTGGAACAGCTCAACCCAGCAAGGAGGTAAATGTGTCTTCCGAAAGTTCAGGTAAAATTGTACAGGTAAATTTTAAAATGGGTGATTTTGTAGCAAAAGGAAAAGTACTTGCCAAAATTGATGACACCTACAAACGCCTGGCTTACGAAAATGCCAAACTGACTTACAACAAGTGCAAGGAAGACCTTTCACGATATGAAGCATTACGCAAAGGCGATGCGGTTTCAGATACTCAATTGCGTGATATCCGGTTAGCATATGAGAATGCAGACATTCAACTTGAAAATGCAAAGAAACAATGGGATGACACCAAGATAACAGCCCCATTCAGCGGGTATATCACATCCCAAAATACAGAAATCGGAGCTTATGTCAATGCCGGGACAGTCATTGCAGGAATAGCCGATATCTCTGAACTGAAAGTAGTGCTGGATGTTTCCGAATCAACAGCTTATGAACTTCATCAAGGCCAGCAGATCAGTGTAACCACCGATGTGCATCCGGAAGCCGATTACAAAGGTAAAATATCAAATATCAGCCCGAAAGCAAGTGCTTCGCATACCTATCCGGTAGAAGTCCTGATCTCAAACAACGGGAAAGACAAACTGAAAGCCGGGACGTATGTCAATGTAAGCGTGAACATGGGTAAGAGCGGGAAAGCATTAATGATTCCACGTGATGCTATTGTAAGCAGCGTAAAAGATCCTTCGGTTTATGTGGTAACAAATAATATCGTCAAACTGGTAAAGATCACGACAGGCCGTAGCTTCAGTTCAAACCTTGAAGTGGTAGCAGGACTGGCACAAGGTGACAAAGTGGTTACCAATGGCCAAATCAACTTATCCGAAGGATCCAAAGTTTCGGTAATCAACTAATTTTATACACCTGCTTGATTCTGAAACGAGTCCCGTTTTTACAGGACAGATTCCAAAAGATCATTTAAACAATCATTTACACATGAATATAGTAGAAACCTCCATCAAGAAACCTTTGATCATCGGCGTGATCTTTACACTGCTGGCACTCGGAGGATTAATATCATTCAGCAATCTAAACCTGAATTTATTGCCAAAGTTCGAGATGCCCATCCTGACCGTACAGACGGTATATCCGGGAGCAGGAGCATCTGAAGTAGAGACTACGGTTACCAAGAAGATTGAAGACGCCCTTTCCACACTCGAGAACCTAAAAAAAATCAGTTCTACCTCCATGGAAGGTGTTTCGGTCATTACCATTGAACTGAATGCAGGCTCCGATGCCAACATTGCAGTACAGGAAGCCCAACGTAAAATATCAGCCATCAAGTCAAACCTCCCTACCGATGTCAAGGAGTCGTCTATCAATAAGCTGGCTCTTGACGAAAGAGCTATCCTGAATGTGGCAGCTTCATCATCCATGCCTTCCACACAGTTCTACAAGCTGGTGGAAGACAGGATACAGGCTCGCCTTGCCAAGCTTCCGGGTGTAGGAGCCGTACAGATCAGCGGCGGTAAGGAACGCCAGATCAAAGTAAACATTGATGCCGAAAAACTGAAAGCATACAAGCTGTCGGTTCTTCAGGTATTATCGGTGATCCAGTCTGCCAACATGGAGATTCCTGCCGGGAATGTAGAAAATACAGCTTCCGTTTATTCTGTTCGCCTCGCTGCCAAGTATGCCAGCCTGGATGAACTCAGGAATACAGTTATAGCAACCACTACCAACGGAGGCAAGGTAAAAGTCATGGATGTGGCTGAAGTAGAAGATGGCGTTGCTGAACAGAAACTGATTAACCGTATCGATGGTCGTGATGCCATTGGTATCTCCATACAAAAACAAAGTGATGCTAATGCCGTACAGGTTTCCGATCTGGCGAAAGCCGAGTTGAAAGCCGTTGAAAAAGAATATGCATCAAACCATGTAAAATTTGAAATTGCCACCGATGACTCTATCTTTACCCGTGCTTCGGCTGATGGAGTAGTGGAAGACCTTATCCTGGCCATCTTGATTGTAGCCCTGGTATGTTTTATCTTCCTGCACAATATCCGAAGCGCCATGATTGTTATGGTTGCTGTTCCGCTTTCCATCATACCCGCATTTATCGGTATGTATATACTGGGATTCACACTGAATATGATGTCGTTGATGGCCCTTTCACTGGTGGTAGGGATCCTTGTGGATGACTCTATTGTAGTGATCGAAAACATGTTCCGCCATATGGAACAGGGGAAAACTAAATGGCAGGCAGCTATTGATGGATGTAAACAGATTATGTTTACCGCTATGGCCATTACCCTGGTAATTGTTGTGGTATTCCTTCCAATGGGTCTAAGCGGTGGATTGATCGGGAATATACTGAAAGAATTTGCTATTCCGATTGTTATTGCTACCATGTGCAGCTTGTTGGTTTCATTTACCGTGACTCCGTTGTTGATGTCACGCTTCGGAACCATGCCTGATGATACACGTCCAACCCTTTCAGGACGTTTCTCACGCTTTATCGAAAGTACCTTTGATTCATTGAAAAACTGGTACGGAAATGTACTGGGCTGGGGATTAAAACATAAAGCAACCGTATTGGGTGCCACATTGGTTCTTTTCTTTGCTTCGTTTGCCCTGATCCCTACCGGGTTTATCGGTTTTGCCTTTATGCCGGATACCGACAAGGGTGAATATACCGTGACCCTGGATATGAATCCTCAGGTAACGCTGTATCAGAATAACCAAATCACTTTACAGGCTGAAAAAATCATTAAAAGCATTCCGGAAGTACAAAGCCTCTATACCAATGTAGGGATGTCGCAAACAACTACCAAGAATAATGTGACGACCATCAATGTAAAACTGGTGGACAAGAGCAAGCGTAAAATGGGTGTAACGGATTATGCCATGCTGACAAAAGATAAGATCATGAACCAGATACCAGGAATCCGGGCACGTGCTGCAGCTACTTCCTTATCGGGAGGTGGTGCACAGGAACCCATACAGTTGATTGTACAAGGTACCGATTATGATAAGGTGCAGAAAACAGCAGCCATGATCCTGCAAACGGTACGTCGTACCCCAGGGACTTCGGATGCCAAGTATTCGATTGATGATCCCCGTCAGGAAGTACAGATCAAGCTTGACCGTGAAAAGATGGCAACTCTCGGGTTGTCGGTCAGTGATGTGGGTTCCACACTACGTACCGCGCTGAACGGGAATGATAACTCAAAATATACCGAAGGAAGCAACGAGTACAAGATACGTATCGGTATTGATAACTTCGACCGTACCAAATCCGATGATGTCTCCAAGCTTACTTTTCTGAACAAAAAAGGAGATCTGATTGAACTGAAACAGTTTGCTGAAATCGGTTATGGCTTAGGACCTTCTGCATTGGAACGCACCGACCGTATATCGTCCATCATCGTTAAATCAAATGTGATTGGCCGTCCTTCGGGAACAGTCGGTTCTGAAATAACAACAGCTATTGCAGGCAAGATTCCTGAAGGGGTATCCATTAAACCGGCTGGTATGATGGAACAACAAAGTTCCGCCTTTGGAAGCCTTGGTTTTGCCTTCCTGGCAGCTATCGTCCTGATTTACCTGATTATGGTTATACTTTACAATTCATTGACGGATCCCCTGATTGTGTTGTTCTCGATTCCATTGTCGCTGATCGGTGCATTCCTTGCCCTGGCACTAACCATGAACACCCTGAACATATTCAGTATTATCGGATTGATTGTGCTCATAGGGCTGGTAGCCAAAAATGCTATTTTGCTGGTCGATTTCACCAACAAGATACGCAAGGATGAAAATCTAAGCACTTTCCGGGCTCTTATTGAAGCAGGGAAAGACCGAATGCGTCCAATCCTTATGACTACCTTTGCCATGATATTTGGTATGATGCCGATTGCCCTGGGTTCGGGTGATGGTGCTGAAATGAAGAATGGAATGGGATGGGTAATCATAGGAGGATTGGCCAGTTCCATGATTCTTACACTGATTGTCGTGCCGGTGGTCTATTACATTTTCGACCGTTTCGGTGCCAAAAGCCGTTCAAAACGCAGGAAAAGAATGGTTAAAAAGGTAATAGCCAGACAGCTTGAAGCAAGCATAGCGTAAAGTAAAGAAACTGACAACGACTATGCTGCTATAGGATAGTCGTTGTTTTTTTGTACTTTTATCATCTAAATAAGTTGATCTGAAACCGAAACACCCCTGAATATTCATCCTGAAAGCAGGAGAAATATTCAAAACCAGCTTTTCTAATTTCACATCACCTTACAGATTTAAATTTTTCCAATATGAAAAACAGACCCTTTCAACCATTCACCAACAGGTCGGCCATAGTACTGTCATTGTGCATTGGGGGCATCCTTAATTCCATCATGTTCCTGGGATATGTCTATATCAAAGACCAGGAGTCGGGAGCCGCATCAAGGCTTATCTATACGTTTCTGACCAATATTGTGGTAATGTATGTTTTATATAAATTCTGTTTTACAGTTGTACAACAGAAAGTCAAGAAAGCCGGTAGATTTGGCATAACCATACTCGGTTCGGTGGTAATTGCGGTATTACTAAGTTTAGTCATTTCCAAATGCTACGCCTTGTTTTTCCAGACCAATCCGTATATGATCAATTTGTATTACATTACAAACTTGATTAAAGATTTAATTATCACCATCATCGTTCTACTTTCAACCTTCCTGCTCTATACGGTCAGTGAACGCCAGCAGACATTGCTTGAAAACGAAAGGCTTATTGCCGATAATATCCGCATTCGCTATGAAGTATTGAAAAACCAGGTTGATCCGCACTTTCTTTTTAATTCGCTCAATACACTCGACGGGTTAATCGGAATGGATACTGACAAGGCCCACGAATACGTGCAACATCTTTCGCAGGTATTCCGCTATGCTATCAGCAATAAGGAGATCATGTATCTGAATGAGGAACTGAACTTTACTGAATCGTATGCCCATCTTATGAAAATACGGTATGGTGAAAATTTTCAGATTCAGTATAATATTGATGAGAAATATAAAACCTGGCATATTATGCCTTTCAGCCTGCAATTGTTGGTTGAGAATGCCGTGAAGCACAATGTTATCAGCACGAAGCACCCGTTGGTACTTACCATCGAGACCACTGCGAACGACACCATCAGGGTACAGAATGCCATTCAACTAAAGAAAGAACCTGAACAGGGAGAGGGAATTGGCCTTGCTAACCTTCGTGAACGCTATGAGCTCCTTTTCCAGAAAGAAGTATTGATTACCATCACCGATGTTTTCGATGTAGAAATACCATTGATAAAAGAACTGGAAGATACAAAAATAAACAATAACCGATATGAAAGCAGTAATAATAGAAGACGAGCATGTTGCGGCCCAGAATTTGCAACGATTGGTTAGTCAGCTGGCTGATGATATTCAGGTAATTGCCGTGCTGCAAAGTGTGGAGGAAAGTATTGAATGGCTTTCCCTGAACAGTGCTCCCGATGTTGTATTCATGGACATCCATTTGGCAGATGGTTCTGCTTTCTCTATTTTCGAGAAAGTACAGATATCTTGTCCGATCATTTTCACCACGGCCTATGATGAGTATGCCCTGAAAGCATTTGAAGTAAACAGCATCGACTATTTGCTTAAGCCCATTAACCGGAACAACCTGGAGCGTGCGGTACTTAAGTTACGTAGCCTCGTGACTTCAAAAACGGATAATTCGGAGATGATATCCAGTATGCTTGCCGCCTTTAAACAAACGAAGACTATCTATAAATCGAACTTTTTGATCCCCCACAAAGATAAGTTCATCCCGTTGGCCATTCAGAATATAGCCTGTTTCTACAGCGAAAATAAAATGGTGAAAATTATCACGGAGGACAACCTTACCTATAACATGGACAGTTCGCTCGAGGATTTATACACCCAGCTTGACCCGGCACTGTTCTTCAGGGCCAACAGGCAGTATATTGTTTCCCATAAAGCAATCAAAGATATCTCAGTCTGGTTTGGTAGCAAAGTATCAATCAACCTGTCTGTAACGGTTCCCGAAAAAATTATTGTAAGCAAAGCACGCGTTTCTGAATTCAAAACCTGGTACACGACTTAGATTCACTGAATTTGTATGCCAGCATTAATTCAAAGCCACGTGATATCCTGAATCCCGGGATGCTACATTTCCTCCATCATTAAAAAAACAAGAGAACGAAATGAAATCAACATTTCCTGAACACGATAATACCTCTACCCCTTTTGTCCATTTGGACACACATGCCTGCACTGCCTGTTGGGAATGCCTGGATGCCTGCCCCAACAGCGTTATTGATAAATCATTCTTATACCTGGCCGATACCCTGATACACGAACACGTGCTGATGTATGAGGCTACCCAATGTACCGGTTGCCTGAAATGCATGGAAGCCTGTAAATTTGATGCCATCAGGCCCAATATCCGGGTTCAAGCTTAAAACCGGGGAATGAAATAATAAACATGTTAGTTTTTTTTACCAGAAAAGACAGGTACGCGAGAGCGTGGCTGTCTTTTTTATGAATTTTCCAATTTTTCCTATGTTTTTTTTCTTCATATGCCCGTCTTCTCACTACCCTTCATAGGGGGTTGCCTTAGGGTTACCTTAGGGTTGCGTTAGGGTTGGGTTAGGGTTGGGTTAGGTTCAGCCCTCCCAACCCTCTCCCAACCCTCTCTCAATACCCTCTCTCAATACCCTCTGAATGGTGAATGGAATTATTTGGGCAACGGATTATAAATAAGCCTTTATACCGGGATAAGTTTCACTGTATCAGTTAGAATTATCCAATCTTCAGGTATAAGCACTTGTCAAAATACGTTAGAATATTTTCGGAATCCGACTTCTACCTGCTTCCTTTTCAAAAAAACACGTTGAAAGGTACAAGGGATAGATTTTCAGAACAAGATATTCGTTTATTTACTAATAAAACCATTATTTAAAAATCAGCAAGCTAATTTACGCAACCGTAAATTAGCTTGCTGATTTCTCAATAACAGTCACAAGCTTTTCAATGATTCTTAAAGTCTTACACAGGTAATATTTAGCCTCAAATTCGAATAAAACATTCTTATAGTATTATATTTTGTTAATAATGCTCGATATTTTTTCGCTATACATTGTCTTTCGTTTATTTGTTATTATGTTTGCATACGAAATCATTCGAAGCATAACATAATGTCAAAAGTAAATCAAAATAAAATAAAAGTGCTACAACTGCAAGCTGAAAAAATCAGACATAAAGTTGTTGAAATAGTATATGCCTCGAAAGGAGGACACATTGGGGGGTCACTGTCATCGGTCGATATCGAGACAGCCTTATACTTTCACATTATGAACATTGACCCTAAAAACCCCAACATGGAAAACAGGGACCGCTTTATCCTCAGTAAAGGGCACAGCGTGGAAGCACTTTATTCGGTGCTGGCAGCCAAGGGGTTTATCGACCAGAGTTTGCTGGAAACATACGGACATTACAATTCAGAACTGGCAGGACATCCTACCAGAAAAACCCCAGGCATTGAATTAAACAGCGGTGCCCTCGGACATGGATTATCGGTAGGAATAGGAATGGCCATGGCAGCTAAAATGGATCAGAACTCATACAAGACTTTTGTATTAATGGGCGATGGCGAACAGGGCGAAGGGTCGATTTATGAAGCAGCCATGTCAGGGAGTCATTATAAACTTGACAATATAGTAGCCATAATAGATCGCAACAAATTACAAATAAGCGGAATGACGGAAGATGTTATGTCATTGGAGCCCATACGTGGCCGTTGGGAAGCATTCGGTTGGGAGGTGATTGATATGGAAGGAAATGACATGAACGACATTGTAAAAACATTCGAAAACCTGGATTACACCAATGCAAAACCAAAACTGATCATAGCTCATACCACCAAAGGGATGGGTATTTCATTTATGGAAAAAAAGGCAAAATGGCATCACGGAGTTCCCAGCATAGAGCAATTTAACGAAGCAACCGTTGAAATTGAAGCAAGAATTAAAAGTCTGAACGAGCAACAATCATGAGTACTGAAGATAAAAATACAATTCCATGCCGTAAAATGTTTACCGACACACTGGTAGAACTGGCAAAAAAAGACAGAGACATTGTGGCAGTTACCACTGACGCGCGTGGTTCGGTAACGCTTGATAGATTTGCCAATGAATTACCCGCTCAGTTTGTAGAATTGGGGATAGCCGAACAGAATGCAGTAGGTGTAGCTGCCGGGCTGGTATCGGCAGGAAAGAAAGCTTTTGTATGCGGACCTGCTTGTTTTTATGTTGCCCGAAGCCTCGAACAGGTTAAAGTGGATGTTGCTTATTCCGGCAATCCGGTTAAAATACTTGGAGTAAGCGGAGGAGTAAGTTACGGATCGTTGGGTTTTTCACATCATAGCCTGCATGATATAGCCGTATTACGGACATTCCCGGGGATGCATATTGTACTCCCCTGCGACATCCAACAGACTAAAAAGCTGGTGGAAGAATTGGTTGATTATCCTTTTCCGGTATATATCCGTGTCGGTAGAAATGCAGTACCAACGATCTATAACGAAAAAACAATTGAATTTAAAATCGGAAAGGCAAATTTATTACTCGAAGGTGATGACCTGACCATTATCGGGACAGGCGAAACAGTGTACCACTGCCTTGAGGCAGGTAAAAGACTCCATGAACAAGGGATTAAGGCAAGGGTCATCGACATGCATACCCTGAAACCCTTTGATAAAGAAATAGTGGAAAAAGCTGCCAGGGAAACAGGAAAAATAATCACCGTGGAAGAACACAGCATATATGGCGGACTAGGTGGGGCAGTTGCCGAGATAGTTGCACAAGACACCCCGGTACCTATGCGCATCCTGGGTATCCCGGATGAATTTTCAATACATGGCAAACCGTTGGAAATTTTCAATCATTATGGAATTGATGCAGAAGGGATTTTTAAAACGGCAGTTTTAATGTTCAATGCATAATACGGCTCCTGGGGCAGTACAAATAAAGGATTAAAGCGTTTAATTAATTATAGATATCAATATATTATTTTATATAAAATATGTGATATCATTCCGTTATCGAGTGACCTTCAATTTCTCTTACTTAAAATCTAAAGCTGAATGAAATACACACTGGCAATTGACCAAAGCACCTCGGCAACAAAAGCAATGCTGTTTGATGAGAAAGAGTCATTGATTGCACGTACTTCCATCGATCATAAACAGTATTACCCACAACCCGGCTGGGTGGAACATGATCCGCTTGAGATCATAGAAAACACCTACAAAGCTGTTGAGCAAGTTATCAGTATAAGTAAAATCGACCGGAAGGATGTTTCATCTTTAGCAATAACCAATCAACGTGAAACCGTAGTGGTATGGGATAAACGTACCGGAAAACCGGTTTACAATGCCGTGGTGTGGCAATGTAACCGTGGAACAACCATTTGCAACAAACTGATTGCACAAGGTCATGAACCGGCAGTAACTGCAAAAACAGGACTTATTATCAATCCGTACTTTTCGGCCAGTGGCGTAAAATGGATCCTGGACAATGTTCAGGGTGCACGTAAAGCAGCCGAAGAAGGCTATTTATTGCTTGGAACGATCGACAGTTGGTTAATCTGGAACTTTACAAACGGGAATATCCATGCAACCGATTACACAAATGCCTCACGCACCCTCCTATTCAACATTCATACATTAGACTGGGATAATGAATTGACGGATCTTTTCACTATCCCGTCCACCATGCTTCCAAGAGCATTACCCTGCGATTCACTATACGGAACAACAACTTTAAACGGAATGATGCCTTCCATACCAATAGCCGGTGTGATGGGCGATTCACATGGTGCGTTAGCCGGACAGATGTGTTTCTTAGATGGAATGGGAAAAGCTACCTACGGTACCGGTTCTTCCATCATGGTCAATATTGGTGAAAAGGCACTGCCAGCTCCCCGGGGATTGGTAACTTCCATAGGCTTTGCTGCGAAAGGGAAAGTGCATTATGCATTCGAAGGGAATATCCATTGCACGGGAGCTACAATCAAATGGCTGCAGGATGACCTGCAACTCATACAATCGGCAGCAGATACTGAAGCATTAGCAACATCGGTTGAAAGTACCGAAGGTGTATATTTTGTTCCTGCATTTGCAGGATTAGGAGCACCCTGGTGGGATAATGATGCAAAAGCCCTGATCTGTGGCATGAACCGTGGAACAAACAAAGCGCATATTGTACGGGCAGCCCTTGAATCAATTGCTTACCAGGTAAAAGATCTAATGAGTTTAATTCAGGAATCGGGTGTCAGGCTACTTGAACTACGGGTAGATGGCGGACCTGTGAAAAACAATTTCCTTATGCAGTTTCAATCTGACATGTTACAGGCAAGGATTGACAGAAGCCATATTGAAGAAGCTTCTGCACTGGGAGCTGTGCTTATGAACGGGATTGCCCTGAAGCGGCTTGCTGAGTTAGAGGATGCCATAGTACTGAGAAATACAAATGACCATATCACCCCGCACATGAATCCTGTAAAAGCAGATGAATTGTACAGCCAATGGAAAAAGGCCATACAGCGGACGTTGATGAAGTAACATTAGAAAAGGAATATATACAACACCAGAATAAACAAACAACTAAAATCACTAATACTTAATTCACAAGAAAATGGCTTATAAACAGAAACTTACCTTTGGTATCATTGTAGGTACCAGAGCTTATTTTAATTCCGCCTTAGCAGAAGATGTCCGGGCAACTGTCCTGAAAGAAATTAAGGCCCAGGGTTATGATTACATAATTCTTGATGAATCTGAAACGCCAACCGGAAGTATTGAAACATACGAAGATGCAAAGAAATGCGCTGCTCTTTTCCGTGCAAACCGGGATATCATTGACGGAATCATTGTATCGTTGCCTAACTTCGGATATGAAGTAGGAATTGTCAATTCCATCAGCCTGTCCGAACTGAAAGTTCCTGTTCTCATACAGGCATGTGATGATGAAAACGACAAAGTAACACTGGATAAACGCCGTGATGCTTTCTGCGGTAAACTCTCAGTTTGCAACAACCTCTACCAATATAATATTCCGTTCACGGACACATCCTCACATACTTATTCCATCCACAGCGAAGACTTCAAGAAAGACATGGCCTACTTTGCAGGTGTTTGCCGCGTAGTGAATGGGTTGCGAAAAGCACGTATTGGTGTGATCGGTTGCAGGCCTATTGGTTTCCAAACGTGCCGTGCAAGTGAAAAACTATTACAGGCTAGTGGTATTACAGTCGTTCCGATCGACTTATCCGAAATGATTGCCGCAGCAGGTAAGATCAGCAATGATTCTGCCGGAGTGAAAGCCCGCATCGAAAAGATGAAGGCTTATGCCCATGTCTCGAAAGAGTATGAAGAAAAATTGATCCTACAGGCTAAGATGGGTCTGGCAATTGACGAATGGGTGATTGAAAATGAAATTGATGCTACTGCTGTTCAATGCTGGGACTCTATCGAAAAGAACTATGGTTGCGCACCATGCCTGAGCATGAGCATGATGAGTGACCGTTTATTTCCAAGTGCCTGTGAAGCTGATATAGCCGGTGCCGTTTCTATGTATGCCCTTATGCTGGCAGCCGGAACACCTCCTGCATTGGCTGACTGGAATAATAACTTTGCCGAAAACCGGAATAAATGTGTGTGTACCCATTGCGGCAACTTTGCCAAAGGCTTTACGAAGGCACCTCTTGAAGTTGGTTCACTGGGTGTATTGGGCAACGTGTTGGGCCGTGTGAATACTGTCGGAGCTGTACTCAGCAAAGTCTCCGAAGGTCCGTTCACTTATTTCCGTATTTCAACAGACGATAATCTTGGTAAGATCAAGTCATACCTGGGAGAAGGACAAATCACCAACGACCCCTACGGAATGGATGGTTGCATTGCTGTAACAGAAGTTGAGAACCTGCAAGGGTTGATGAAATATATGTGTAAAAATGGGTTTGAACACCATGTAGGGTTAGTACGCGGTCAGGTGGCCAATATCCTGGAAGAATCAATCAATACTTATTTAGGCTGGAATTTATATCTCCATAAATAATTAAACCTTTTGCAGGGATTCAACCTGATTGTATCCCTGCGATATTTAAATCTAATACATATGGTTCTGATTCACAATTTTCTACCCGCATTAGTATTTTTGTTCTTCAGCATGATATGCTGGGGTTCATGGTCGAATACACAAAAAATGACCGCTAAGAACTGGCGGTTTGAGTTATTCTATTTTGATTTTGTTTGGGGACTATTGCTTACTGCCATCGTTGCTTCGTTTACATTAGGAAGCTTCGGGACTGACGGACGTAGTTTCCTGGAAGATATTGCCCAGGCTGACACTACAAGTATCATGTACGCTGTTGCAGGTGGAATTGTCTGGAATTTAGGTACGTTATTACTGGTAGCTGCCATGGCTATTGCCGGTATGGCGGTTGGATTTCCTATTGGTGGCGGACTAGCCTGGGTACTTGGAATACTGGTTAACTTTTTTATTTCCGGATCACAAGGGAATAATACCACCATCCTGTTTTCAGGCGTTGCATTGATCGTTGCTGCTATATTCTTTTGCATGCAGGCATACAAGAAATTATCTGCAGGCAAGAAAGGCTCTACATCAAAGGGCCTGATCATTTCATTACTGGCCGGTGTAACCATTGCATTCTTCTACGGGTTAGTGGTGAAGTCGCTTGATCCGGCATATGTATCGGGTGGATCGGGTAACCTGACACCTTTTTCAGGAGTATTTTTCTTTACCATAGGTGCAGTAATCAGCACACCTATATTCAATTACTTCGTAATGCGTCACCCTGTAGAAGGAGATAAACTCACCCTGAAAGATTATTTCAAGGGAGACACAAAAACCCATCTAACCGGCGTATTGGGTGGTATCATATGGATGACCGGCATGGTAATCAGCTTCATGGCCATTCCTAAGGCTGGACCAACCATTTCGTATGCTTTAACGAATGGCGCTCCTGTGGTAGCTATGTTCTGGGGTGTATTTGTATGGAAAGAATTCAAAGGTGCACCCAAAGGTACAAACGGATTGCTGACTGCAATGTTTACTCTTTTTATTGCAGGCTTAATCACAATTACTCTCTCAAAAATATAATCAGTCACAACGCATTAGTATAGCTCATATCAAAAAATGATATTTTTCAGTAAGATTTTAAATTCCCTTAATACATAACCTTTTATTAGTGAAATCATGAAAAAAAGCAAAGAGAAACAAAGTAACGTACAATTTCTTTTCAGAAGAGTTTTGTACTGTAGAGTGAAGCTACTGACAGTAGGATTCATTTTATGTGCATCCTTATTTGGGACGCTACAACCAGCCATGGCTCAAAATGGAACAAAGATTACAGGGGTAGTCACAGATGATTCCGGTTCTGCATTGACAGGCGTAGGAGTGATTGTCAAAGGTACCAAAACAGGTACAATAACAAATTTAGATGGACAATTCACCATTGAATTAACTCAGAGAACAGGGATATTGGTTTTTTCATTCATTGGTATGGACAAAAAAGAAGTTCCATTCAATGGCTCCCAGGTTCTAAACGTTGCATTAACATCATCGGGCATAAATCTGGATGAAGTTGTTACAATCGGATATGGTACCATGAAAAAAAGAGACCTGACAGGATCAGTATCCTCCATTAAGAGTGAGGATATAACCTTACGTCCAGGATCCAATCCTATGGAAGCACTCCAGGGGAAAGTAGCAGGACTTGATATTACCCGTACTTCAGGTGAACCCGGAGCAGGAATAAACATGCAATTGCGCGGGAACAGATCAATTAAAGCAAGTGGTAACCCTTTATTTCTAATTGACGGACTACCAGGTGATTACGCCACGTTAAATCCGAATGATATTCAATCCGTAGAAGTATTAAAAGATGCATCTTCCACCGCTGTTTATGGTGCAGCAGGATCTAATGGCGTTATTATTATTACAACAAAAAGAGGCAAAACCGGGAAAGTAAATATTGATTTCAATAGCTATTACGGATATAATGGCTGGTCTACTATTCCGGAAATGCGTACCGGCGAGTCATACCTTGAAACAAAACGCGAAGCTTACAAGTACGTCTGGGATGGTACCAATAACGTATGGACAACAACTGGTGCTGTATGGCAATCGGAAGCCAATGATGAAACCATCTTTGGAACGGCAAGATATGCTACTTACAAGCAAGGCCAGTTCGTGAATTGGGGCAATGAGTTCCTACGTAAAAGCGCAGGTACGCAGAACTACAGCTTAAGTATCTCCGGAGGAAATGAAAAAACAAAAGGATATGTATCTTTCAACTATACCGATGAGAAAGGTCAATACACAGGTGATGATTATAAACAATATTCATCAAACATGAAAGTAGACCACAACTATAAGAACTGGCTTTCATTTGGAAGCAGTATGCAGGCTTCATATGTGATCAGGAACAAAGCTCAGGACAAACTGGAAAATGCGTTAACTACCGACCCACTTGTCAGAACTCACAATGATGATGGTACGCTGAATACGAATCTCGGGAATAATGTGTACAACCTTCTTCTCAACTACCAACCGGGCGTATATGCCAATACGGATAACAATTTCAGGATTAATGTAAATCCGTATATTGAAATCAAGCCGATCAAAGGGTTAAGCATATTATCACGGGTTGGCGCAGCGTTTACCTATTCAAACAACTATCAGTTTAATGGAATTGGATCCGTAAATTACACTTATAACAATGGCCAGATTGCGAAAGCACAGATTTCTCAAAATCGTTCTTATGGATATACCTGGGAAAATATCCTGACCTATAATTTCAAAATTGCCCAGGATCATGATTTCACGCTCACAGGTGTAACTTCATGGAATGATAACCAGAGAATTAATACTGATATGTATCAGAGCAATATAGTAACAAACGACTTTAAATGGTATAATTTCACCAATGATGTAAATACTACAGCATACTCATCCTACACCATGTCCAAAACGTATGGTTTTGTTGGGCGTCTTAGCTATTCTTATTTAGGTAAATATCTTTTTTCTGCTTCTGTTCGTCGCGACGGTGCATCTGCCTTGTATTATACAAACCAATGGGACAATTTCCCTGCTGCATCGGCAGCATGGAGAATCTCGGATGAAAAATTCATGTCTTTCTCCAAAGACTGGTTAGACAATCTCAAACTTCGTGTTGGTTGGGGAGCTACGGGTGTTTCGAGTATTGATCCGTATACTTCCACCCAAAATCTGGAAAGTACCAATATGTCGTTGGGAGGTACTACCCAGTCCATTTACCGGTATTCGAAGTATCTCACGAATGCTGACTTAAGATGGGAAAGATCATACAATACCAACGTTGGTCTGGACGCAACCTTGCTGAAGAACCGCATTGATTTATCGCTGGATTATTATATAACGAATACCAATGGCGTTATCTATGGCGTTTCTTTACCTGCAATATATGGCTCTTATACACCTCTTGTAAACTATCTGACGAATATGAATATCTGTCAGACTAAAAACAGAGGTTTTGAGGCCACATTAAATACGCGCAATATC
>Ga0302286_10000298_pt1 | contig 41099 bp, 41 predicted proteins | sample III_Fen_E2_3_FD_198765 | JGI IMG/M metagenome (GOLD analysis project Ga0302286, IMG submission 198765) | Peat permafrost microbial communities from Stordalen Mire near Abisko, Sweden - III_Fen_E2_3 | ecosystem: Environmental > Terrestrial > Soil > Wetlands > Permafrost | place: Sweden: Abisko...
ATAGATATACTTCAAAGGGTGCTCCTTTCGGAGCCCCAAGTAGCCCATTTGCCAACAGAAAAAGAGCCTACAGTATAGCAATTAAGCTACTTGTAGGCTCTTCGTCGTTTATAACAATCCCTCGGATCCTGATGGCTCTATGGCCAGGGACGGGGAATGCTTGCGCAGTACTCTTCCCAAGTTGATTTATTCAGTTGAGCGGTATAAGGCTAATTCCGTTTTACAGCCGGCGCATCTTACATAGACATCAGGCTCCCATGGAGGTTTCTCCGTATCATCATCTGAAAACGGATCCATCCGGCTTTTGGGGGATATATCGCAAACGCGCTTTCCACATACGGGACAAAGCACAGCGAGCCGATAGGTACACTTCGTTGGTTTCACCTGCCGCTTGATGCCGAGCGCTTGTTCCATCTTCAACCTCCTGTTCCTCAACCAAATCATACTTTAGTAACTGTCAACGTATTGTATTAGGGGGTGGGAGATCATCAGCATCTCCAACTTCTCCTTTTCCTTGTTCGTACAGAGCAGTTCGTATGGCTTATGCCTATTTGTTATATTTGTTTTTGTATCATCAACTGGGACAAACAGAATCTTATAAAGGGTCTTATTTTCTCGATCCTGTATAAAGGTTGCTAAGCAATAATTATTGATATACTCATATTCTTCTGGCAAATCTGGCAACGGACCTCGCCATGTATACTGCGCGGTTTCGTATCCTCGCGGGCGAAGGTCTGTCAACGATGGGATTCGCCACTCGTTTCCTTGCTTTATCGCGGTGCGGAGTTTACCGCGGCGAATCCACTGGCGAACCGTAACTTGCTCGACACCATGCATCTGAGAAAATTGCTCTACAGTCAATAGCTTCGTCTTCACTTCAACAAGAAGAAATCTGGAATCGGACACCCAAGAGCACCAATCATTGTTCTCATCGACAGTAACCTCGCTTACATGTTCGAGTGTTAAGGCTGCCCCAGAATGATTGACATCATAGGTATAGATCCACCAGTCGGGGAGGTAATCGAGCAAGCGCGTAGTTTCAACGTTTTCTCGGAATCTTTCAAGCAGTGTGAGTAATACATAGTAAAATGCTGCAGAGTGCATGTTATCTTTATTTGCTTCTTGTTTGTATCTTTCTATTCGTCTGACAACACTCTTTTGCAGTCCTTCCTTTGTTGTAAGGTGTGAGCTTTTAAACGATGTGAAATCGTAATCTTCAGTTCTGTATGAAGTCCGCATAGCATTCCCTCCTTTCACATTGTATTATATCAGCACATATGTATTGTGCCAATACGTTTAAATTGCGTTGGATAAGTTCTCTTTCACTATTGTTCTAGGTGTGAAGACGATTTGTCCTGATCAATAGATGCAGCACTATTCCAGATAAAAGCTGGCTATGAAATTATATCTGGCTAGAACGTTATCAGACACAATTCGTCGTGTTTTCTCTTAATCAGGTATAGCAAACACATGGGTGTGTTTGTCAATCTAAAAGTGTAGCGAATGCGCACCAAAAAGTGTAGCAGTCGATCAGCATCCGATGAGATGATAGGACTAGGATACGCGCTCATTTGCGACACAGATGCACAAACGCTCTAGTCGTGCGCAAATGCGCTGGTGGTGCGCAACGTGCCCAAACGCTCTACTACTGGTGCGCATTGTACGGGAGACCCCCGCCCTCCTTTCCTCCCCCCGAGGGGGGAGGAATCATCGCGATCCCGGCGACTTTTCTTTGTCAGTATCATGCCTGTTTCCCCTCCCTTCCCTCTTGCTGAGCTCATCTTCCAGCGCTTCCTTCTGATCACGAAGCGCCTTGAGCCGGTCTGCCAGTTCAAACATCGTTTCCTGCTGCATACATCCTCCTGTAAGGGTCAAAGGGGTTACGTCCTGCGCGGCAATCAGCCACCAGCGTTTTCGCCAGATCGGCTTTATCCTTGAGAGCTTTGAGCACTTGCTCATCCACCGTGACTCTGGTCACAAGGTGGATATAGGTGCAGGGGTGACGCTGGCCGACGCGGTGAATGCGGGCCTTTGTCTGCTCGTAATTACTCATGGAGTAATCCAGCGAGTAGAACACCATGGTGGATGCAGCGGTCAGCGTGATGCCCAGCCCCGCTGTGGCGATCTGCCCGATGAACACCTGCACCGTGGGGTCGGTCTGGAACGAGATCACCTGCGCCGCTCTGTCCGTCACGCCGCCATGGATGATGGCATAGCGGATCCCCTTGCGTGTGAGCATCTGTTCGATTGCCTGAATTTCAGGGATGAAGCGGACGATGATCACCAGTTTCTGCCCATCCGTGCTTTCGAGGATTTCTTCCATTACGTCCAGTTTGGCGGCAGACACCTGCTCCGGTCTGGAGTCATCGTCGCTGCCCAGAAAGCCGCCGGTAAGTTGCGATAGACGCAGCAGGCGGGTCAGCACGTTGGTGACGGTTACCGCGCCATCCTGCAGTTCCGTATAGCTCTCCTTCACCAACTGGCGGTAGGCGTGCAGGGCGGCGGGTTCCAGATCGATGCGCTGGATCACGTCGGTCGTGTCGGGGAGATCCAGGCACTCAGCCTTGGTTGCGCAGAAGGCGATGCTGTGCAGACGCTTCGTGAACTCGGTTTCCATGGATTGCTTCATTACAGGGGTGTATTTTCCAAAGCATGTCATGTCAAAGTAGCGGTTACGGAAGAGGTAGAAGCTGCCGCCAAACACACTGGGGTCCGCGAACTTGTACTGGCTGAACACATCGATTGGCTTGTTGGTGATCACGGTGCCCGTGAGCGCCAGGCGATATTTTGCGACCGCCCCAAGCTTACTCTACCAGTTCCGCCAGCCAAGGCGCGGTAGGAACTGCCAGCAATCTGGCATTGCTATAGGCCATTTCTAACGTCAGACAGGTATTGCCCACATAATATCCTTCCATTCTGGAGATGGTCATGGCCAGATCCGGCTTGTCCGGGTCAGTCAAGCAAATCGGAAGCAAGTATTGGATGGTACCGCCATACAGTTGGGGAACGACCATCGACGGGATGAACTCCGCAGTTTTTCTGGCGATCTCCACGCCTGTCTGCAACAGCAGTGGCAAGTTGGGAAAGCTTCGGATCGACTCCGGAATACGTTCGTAATTAGCGGGATCATCCAAAATATGCCCTACATTGACACGAATCGGCCAGTACGGTCGAAACCCAACCTCCTCCGCACGGACATCCGAGAGGGGTTTTAGCGGCAGAACATCCACTTTCTTCAGGAATGGGTGCGAATCATCCATAAAGCCGCGCAGGACATAGGCTTGATCCGCCCAGTCGTTGCGATTCTTCTCAAGGTAACCGAAGATATCTTTATACCGTTTCGTCAGCAAACCCGTATGAAAGCAGGCATAGCCGGGACGAATAAAAAACCGTACGTCCGATTCCTGTTGGCTGGCCGCATGGTGATAGGCGATCGCCTGCGCGGAAAACACGCCGTTGATATACTTCTCCAGAATGATATGGCTTGCGTGCTTGCGCGGAAGCGCAGGATTTTTGTAACTCCATGGCTCTCTCAGGGCAAGATTAGCTAGGTTCTCAAGCTGTTCGCCCCATTTCGGGACATAGGCCGCTGTGAATAAATCACGTTCCATTCTGTAAACCCCTTTCTATTGCTCAATATGTCACGCCAGCGTCGCCATGGCGTCTGTACGCCTCCTTTCCGGTCTATTTTCTGGTCGAGGCATATCCGGAGCGTTGCGGTTGCCGACCGAAAGACCACTCCATAACACAAAATCCCCATGCCAAATGGCATGGGGATGAACGTGAATAACGGGCAGATAGACTATCTTACATTTTCTAACATGGCGATTTCAGCGCATATCGTTAACATGGTTCGAATCGTTTCAGGCTTTCGACACTGATTCAACAAGTTTTTAAACATCAAGATTTCATCATCGTGTGTCGGTGACTGATTGCTCATATTGATCTCGACTCTGACGGCTCCCCGTAAAGTGTCCTGTACACTGATATTGAGGATCGTACAGATCGCGATCAGCCTTTCCAGATTGGGTTTCAATGAACCCCGTTCAAATTTTCCGTATGTGGAAACGATGATATTCAGTTCGTCGGCGATTTCACTCTGCGTTTTTCCCAACCGTTCTCTGGCATCTTTCATTCTTTTTCCGAGAATTCGGTAATCAATGACGTTCCCTGTTTCCATCGGTAACGCTCCTTTCACTTAACAAGCAATATATGGATTTAATCCCTCTATATTGCTTTTTGCATGCATTATAACCTCCAGTTGCCGTTCTAGTTACACTGCCCTCCATATGGCGCATTCAGATGCCTCCTTGCCTCGTGATTGCGTATTCTATTTCTCTTGACGCTCTTGGGTACGGATTTGTTACACCTATTTTGAATTTTTTAAAATTTCTTTTCAAGACTTGTATCCGTCAAACACATGGAGAATTCCAGACAAAAGCTAGACTGTGGTTCGAGGTCTCGTACGGATGTGGCATATGTTGGTTGACAAACCGCCGATCGGCGTTATCATACATTGGTATGCAATCTGTACAGAAGCTTTATTAACGGGTTGTAAATCCATTTCGGAGTGATGAATAAAACATGCAGAACATCGACATGAACCGGATCATGGAACTGTCAGCTACTGTTCTTCCTTTATCCATTCTGCTGATCGAAAACGACGAGGATCGACAATTTCTCACGGATCTGTATCTCCAGTATCGGCCGCTGATGTACAAGGTCGCGTCTCAGTTCTTCAGCGACAATTATGCTGAGATGGAGGACGCGGTCAGCGGCGCAGTCGAGCGCCTCTGCAAAAAATGTGAGACCTTAAAGCAGGTAGAGTGTAACAAAAGGGCATCGTATACCGTCTCTACTGTGAGGAATGTTTGTCTTACTCGGCTCAGGGAAATCGGACGGCAACGGCGAAACCGCGATTATGCCACTGACGCCGAAACCATCGACAACGTTTCCGATCAGGAAGATGTGCAGGATATCGTGTTTGACAGGGTATTCGCAAGCGATTTACTGGACGCCTTTCCTGAACTCAGCGAGAAGGACAAGGATCTGATACGGCTCCGCCACATGGATTTACTGGGGTACGACGTAATCGCCCAGCAGGTGGGCATTACGGAAATCGCCGCCAGAACGGCGGTTTCCAGAGCCAGGAGCAAACTGGAACGCCTTGCGATGAATAAGAAGCGGGTTGAGAATGATGACTGACAATCGAAAACAGGTGATACCGGAGGATAGAACCCTCCAAGACAGGGCCTATGACCTGTTTGGCGAGCTATTGCTGGAGCGGGAAACCGCTGCGTTGCTGGCGGAAATCGATGCGGAGCAAGCGCGTGGGGAAACCGCAAAAATGGACGCCTTTTTTGTCAATCAAGACGTGAAGAATCTGGAAAGGATCCGGCGGCATTTTGCCCGTCATCGGGCAAGGGTCTTTTTTCGTGAGACGCTGCCTCGAATCGGGCAGATCGCCGCGATCGTGATTGCGTCAGTCGCTGTCGCTGGCAGTGTTGCGATAGCAACCAGCCATACCGTGCGTGTACAGGTGATGCAGCTTCTGGTCAACATCGAAGAGGAATACACCGAGTTGAAACTTCGCGAGGACACTGCCGCGTCTTTTGACATTCCTGCGGAGTGGGGCGGAGAGAATTATCCATCGTTTATTCCGGATGGTTTTGTTTTGGGCGCAGTTCACTCAAACCCCGGTTATTCTACCGTCATTTATACTGACTTGATAGGAGAGGGTCGAAAGCTTTATTTCTCTGAACTAGGCGAGAGCGCGGAAACAAATCTGGATACGGAAGCATCCATCATTGAGCCGATTCAAATCAATCAGCATCAAGGAACGATGGCCATTAAAGAGGGGAAAATCAGCGCTTACTGGGACGACGGGAGGCATTACTTTATTCTGATCACCGAAGGGCTGGACGAATCCGTCTTTCTCAGAGTGGCAGAGGGCGTCATCCGGGTACGGTAGAAAATTTTTAAAGGCACTGAAAAAGTGTAACAGAAAAGGTCTCTATTTCATCTGTAGAAGTGAATAGATGAAATGGAGGTCTTTCCCCATGAAAAAATCCTTACACTGCTGGTTTCTGTCATCCTGCTGGTTGGACTTGTGTCCGTTGGTGTTGCCGCAACTTACACGCCGTATGTTATGGACGTTAATAATGATAATGGCGATGATCCGGCTGTCATGGTGATGCAGTCAAAGGATACGTCCATCCGAGCAGATTGCCTTTTCCCAACAGACTGCGCTGCCAAACTGCATCCCCTTAGTGTAGGCTTTTCCTCCAGCGCTTTTTGGAGCCCTTCCGCATTGGTATTCTATTTACCATTCGAAAGTATTTCCAACATATTCGCCGCTTCTGGATCCGGCATACCCGTTTCAAACGGAACCTTGATTTCGCTTTCCATGTGATATCGTATCCTTTCAAAGCGGTAATCCCTTAACAGATTAAGTAATGAGCAAAGAGAGTGTTTGCTCTCGATGCTTGGAAGGTCCATTGTCTTTGATTGTATTTTCACGGTTTAATATCCAAAGCTGTTGTGGATAAGAAACATCAAGTACCGGGTACCTAAAAGTTCAATGAAGTCACGGTCGATAATCCATGGGTAGTCATTGTTTGTATCCGTCAGATTCAACCAGTTTGCTCCGTTGCACTGAAATACCTTCTGATGAACTGGTTCGAGAATTGAATGGAATATCTCCGTTGTAGTACGATCCAGCCCAAAGTCTCCCGATACATCAATGTTTATAAGCAGGCTAGCCGAATCGGAAGCCGTCATCAGTGCCGTCAACGCCAAAGACATATGAAGCTTTGCGTCGGATACACCCATTTTTACTCCGTTTAGCATATCGGATACATAGAAAGCTGAACTCCCGAGCGAATGCTCAAAACCTTTGGGGTCAAGGCATACGGCGATATAGTCCGCAATAAACTCGCGCCATACTTCATACCCGGCGCTGATGCATCCGTCCTCTTGTCTTTCAGACACATTGGCAAATTCAGTTTCTGCCGTACAGCCTAAGTATATATCAATAAAATGCTTATCCGGCGGCATTTCAGTTTTTATACAATAGATATGCGCGAGTTCATGAAGGATGATATGTCGAAATTCATCTTCATTGCATTGCAGCGTTGACCTGATGAACAGGCCACTTTTAGTGATGCCAACGAGCGCGGAGGCTCCCATCGTTTTGAAGAAATCTGGTTTCAGGTACTCTGTGCCATCCAGCTTTCGGGGGAAATAACGACTGCAAAAGCTCCTATACTTTGCCAGCGCCTCACTCGGTTTGAAAAACTCGATCACAATGTCGTCTGGCGTAAATGGTGTCCGTGGCATATGCTCAACAAAGAAAACGCTGGCTTCCTTGATGATTCGTAGCATCGTTTCGCGCGTCATAAAGCACCTCAATTTTGTCATTTAGATTGTTTGACGGAGTCATTCATTCCCTGAGTAGAATACCATTGTTTTACGTTACGTTCAAGACGGTTGCAGCATCCCATCGTTTTTAGTGCTGTTAAATGAGCTGCAGAAAGCACAGACCGATGATCTGAGTTGTGCAGGAATGATTAAATGCAATAGTATCCGGGTGACACTTTCGCCCGATTGATGTGTTTCTTTATTTTTTATACTCCATACTAATCACAGGGGTTGCGTCGGCTGAATCTTTAAATTGAAATCTGATCGTTTTCCCAGTCAGCACAACCGTTCCGGTGCTGCCCTTCACCTGGCCGTCCCGGAACAGCGCTTCGACGATTTTCCGGTTAAGTTTTGGCCCTCCGAAACGCACAAGCGCATCCTTCCACAGGGTGAAGGCGCAGCCCTGCTTCCAGCGTGAACAACCGAAGGCGCGATCGTTTTCGGTTATCTTTCCCTTATCGCATATCGGGCAGGGTATACCAAGATCAGGCGGCGTTTTGCTTCGTGTTTTCCCGCGCCGGCGTTCATCCAGTGGCATGCCGCTTATTCGTTCATCCGCCTTAACAGCAGCAACCAAATCCACCGTAAGTTTCTTAACACCAGCCATAAAGCGATCAATGAAAGCTACATCAACGACCTTCTGCTCGGCAATCACATTCAAACCATATTCCCATTTTCCGGTCAGCTCGGCGCTTGCCAACGCATCCGGCACCAGCGCTATAAAGCGGGTACCCTTTACCGTTGGCAGGATCGCTTTTTTCTGCCGTTCTGCATAGCCGACCTCAATGATGCGTTCCAAGATCGCTGCGCGAGTGGCCGGTGTGCCTAGACCATGTTTCTTCATGGCTGCTGCAAGCTGTTCGTCCTCCATGAGCTTTCCCGCGTGCTCCATAGCGTACAGTAGCGACGCGTCCGTATACGGCTTGGGTGGTTCGGTCACATGAGCTTTTACTTCAACCGCTTTAACCGGGCGCTGATTGCCAACCGCCAGTTCCGGCAGTGGCGCGGTTCTGTCAATGATACCGTCAACGTCTTTCCATCCGCCATGGGTAATCTGCGATGACTGCGATAGAAAATCATACATATCAACACGCGTGATCACGGTGCGCTTTTCGCCCTCCGCTGCCGGAAGGAACGCCGCTGTAAACCTTGCCAGGATAAGCTCCATCACCTTGCGTTCTTCCGTACCTAGCTTTTCAAGCTCAGTCTTTTTACCAGTAGGAATCAGCGCATGGTGATCCGCATCCAGATCCTTACGAAAGACGCGGCCGCCTTTCATCACTACTAAGCCATGGAGAGCTTCCTCTGAATAGGTGCTGTACGGCGCCGGCAAAGACTCGAGCGCCTGTTTCACCTTTGGCTTCAGATCAAAAGTCAGGTACCGCGATTCCGTTCGCGGATAGGTAATGTATTTGTGCTTCTCATAAAGGGACTGCGCTGCTGCCAGTGTTCGTTTGGCCGTTAGTCCAAATCGTTTGTTGGCTTCACGTTGAAGAGTAGTAAGATCATACAGCTGCGGCGGTGCCTCTGTGAACGTTTCACACGTGCTTTCGATGACTACGCCTGTTTTACCACGCACTTTGACAGCTATTTCTTCTGCGTCAGCCTGTATGGGAAACAGCTTCTCTTTTCTATCTTCAGAGTATACACCTTTGTAATCAGTAAAAACGGTTTCTATTCCATAACTCGTTTCCGGCCTGAATTGTTCGATCTCCTTCTGCCGTTCTACCAGTAGCGCCAGCGTCGGCGTCTGCACTCTGCCAACGCTTAAAAGCGTTTTATACTTCACCGTGAATGCGCGGCTCATATTCATTCCGATGAGCCAATCGGCACGCGCCCTGCACTGCGCACTTAGAAACAGGGCATCATAATCGGCAGACGGACGCAGAGCCGCCATACCCTCCCGTATCGCTTCCGGGGTCATCGAGCTGATCCACAGCCGTTTAAACAGCTTTGTACATCCCGCCACCTCATAGATCCAGCGAAAGATCAATTCGCCTTCCCGACCGGCATCGGTTGCGCAGATAATGGAATCAACAGATCTGTCCCTCATGAGGCGCTTGATCGTAGCCAGTTGCGAACGGGATTTTGTGACGGCTTTCAGTTCCCACTTTGTTGGCAAGATGGGTAATTGTTCAAGTGACCATTTTTTATTATCGGGGTTCATTTCATCCGGTTCCGCGAGCCGCACGAGATGCCCGAGCGCCCATGTGACGATATATTCTTCTGAAACCAGGCATCCTTCGCCCTTGCCCTTTACATTCAGTGCATTGGCAAGATCACGCGCGACGCTTGGCTTTTCTGCCAGGATCAGAGTTTTCCCCATATCTTCATCACTTGCCTTTCGCGCGAGGAGTTTTTTCCGGGTATTTCTGGAAGAAGATCGTTATGAAGTCTGGAAGTAAAACAATAAGGAGAATCAGTAAGTCCTTCTTAATACGATTCCCCTCAATCTCTCTGCCAATCTTGTATTTCTGCTCAATACATTATTGTTCCGGATAGCGTAGGACAGCGCTTTCCGTGAGCCAATTAAAACAAGCAGCTTCTTAGCTCGCGTGATTCCGGTATAGATCAGATTGCGTTGAAGCATAACAAAATGCGTCATGAGAATAGGCATCACCACGACAGGGTATTCGCTCCCTTGCGCCTTATGGATGGTGGTGGCATAGGCCAGTGTCAGCTCGTCCAATTCCGTGATATCATATTCAACTTGGCCAACGTCAAAGTCGACCGTCAGCTGACGTTCCTCGGTGTCGACAGCGCTGATAATACCGATGTCCCCGTTGAACACGCCCTTGTCATAGTTGTTCTTCAGCTGCATTACTTTATCGTGAAGCCGGTATTCCGAACCCCCGTGATATAACATGATCGTCCCGGGATTAAGCGCATTCTGGAGCTCTTTATTGAGTGACATTGCGCCGATCACACCGCGCTGCATAGGCGTCAGGACTTGAATATCATTAATAGGGTTCAAATGATATGCAGCTGGCAGACGCTTCTGGCAGAGCGGAACGATCTGCGCCAATGCATGCTCCGGCTCATCATCATTTATGAAGAAAAAATCGGAAGGACTCCCGTTACTGTCTCTCCCGTTGCTGATGTCAGGGAACTCTCCTCTGTTGATCCGATGCGCATTCATAACGATTCGACTGCCTTGCGCTTGTCTGAAAATACGCTCAAGTTTTACGACCGGGATCACATCTGAGCCGATGATGTCCCGAAGCACGTTTCCTGCGCCGATAGACGGAAGCTGATCTGTATCACCAATCAGGATGACCGTCATGTGCTCCGGCACGGCCTTGAGCAGGTTGTACATCAAGATAATATCAATCATTGAACACTCGTCGATAATGAGAACGTCGCCTTGAAGCGGCTTATCCTCATTGATTTTATACCCCTCGGCGGGTTGGTATTCCAGCAAACGATGAATCGTCTTGGCTTCCATACCGCTGGTTTCCGTCATTCTCTTGGCGGCGCGACCGGTAGGCGCGGCCAGGATGATTTCATACCCACTTGCCTTATAGATCTTAATGATGCTATTCATGGTTGTCGTTTTGCCGGTTCCTGGACCGCCTGTCAACACCATTACTTTCGAGTTTATTGCACAGTGGATCGCCTGCAGCTGCACATCGTCGTAATGAATACCGGCTTGCTTTTCTACTGCAGTGATGATTCTATCAGGGTCAGATATTTTCATTTTCCGTTCGCCGTTCATCAGAGTGTATAATTTCTTCGCCACACCAATCTCGGAAAAATAGAATGGTGGTAGATAGATGGCATCATTCACAGGCTGTGGCATCAATGATTCAGATGATGCATTGTAATCTGCGCCGTGACCTGACTCCCGACCAGCTTGGTTCGTCTCCTTGCTTCCCTCACGGTCAATCCCCTTAACCGCCACATGTCTTGATTCCTGAACTTGATGCTGACTGGCTTTAGCTTCAACAGCCTCCTTATCAATGATTACGTCCTTAACGCGGATCATCTCGTCCAGTGTGATGTTGAGAAGCGACTCGTCAACCTCCAGAAGCTCTGTACCCTTATGGATTAACTGCTCCCGATATGCGAAGCAATGCCCTTCTTCAGAAAGTTTGTTGAGCGTGTACAACAGTCCACTACGGCAACGGGTAAACTTCTCCTTCTCCATTCCAAGCTTCATAGCGATGGCATCAGCCGTTTTGAAACCAATGCCCCATATATCGTCTGCTAGCCGGTAGGGGTTTTCTTGGATGGTTTGGATGCTATTCTTGCCATAAGCCTTGTATATTCGAGCGGCGTGCGCTGTAGAAACGTCGTGCGACTGCAGAAAAAGCATCACATTTTTAATCTCTTTTTGCTTCTCCCAACCGTCGCGAATCAAGGTAACGCGCCTGCTTCCGATGCCGGGTACTTCAATGAGTCGGTTGGGATCCGTTTCGATAATCTCCAGCGTCTGGTCGCCAAACAGAGTAACAATCTTCCTCGCGTACTTGGGGCCAACGCCTTTGATCAAGCCACTTCCGAGATATTTCTCAATTCCGTAGACGGTGGCCGGGAGCGTTTCTTCCCACGATGCTGCAACGAACTGACGGCCATATTTGTGGTCTATCTTCCAATCGCCGGTGACAAGCAAAACAGAGCCAACATTGACATCCAGAAGGTTGCCAACAACAGGAACAAGGTCAGAAAAACCTTTCACGCGGGTTTTGATAATTGAATACCCGCTTTGCTCGCTCCTATATGTAATGCGCTCAACCAGACATCGTAGTTGCAATTTGATCACCTCACTTGCTTAGCCGGGTATTGTTGTCTAGAGTATACTGCAATGAGGCGTTGCGGGGAAGAGAGTATGAGAATCCGGCCGGTGGCGTATCAGTTGCTGGGCGGGTCGCCCGTGAAAATCGACTGCGTGACCGACGAGCGGCAGGCGGCCAGTTTGAAATCCGGCGGGCAGGGGATGCGATATACCTGCAAGGTTACCGTGGAAGAGGTGCAGTCAGATGCGTATCTGTTCCACGACGAGGAGCTATGGTTCATGGAAGCGATTCAGGCGCAGGGAACGGCTCGGGGGGCGGAGCCTGCGCATGTGCAGTTACGGAAGGCTCGGCGGGAGGCGGGCTTATCTCAGAATGAGGTGGCACGGCGGCTGGGGATGGATGTGCTCGAATACTGCAGGCTGGAGGGCGGTTGTGAGGAGATCGATGTTGAATTAATTCACAAGGTTACTGAGAGTATTAAGCACAAAGAGCCAGCATCATAACGATTGCTGGCTCTTTCTACTTTGAATCAAGCGAGATTTGCATCGTCTAAATCTCCTATTGTATCGATGAATTCCTGCCACATTTCATTTGAGATACATTTCTTCTTTGCCTTGCGCAGCGCCACCCGCACATACGCGTTGTTCAGAATGTAATCCGGCAGATCCAGCGGAACAATGCCGCGGTCGATACCCGCGAGATCGTACATGAGCGCGGTCTCCTCTTCATTGAGGGAAAAGACTTCTGCCAGCTTTTCGAGGTTTTCTTTTTTAAGGGGGTTTCGATGGCCTTGCTCCACATCATACAGGTAGGGACTACTGACACTCAGGATATCGGCAAGGGCGCGCATGGTCATGTTGTGCTCCTTGCGCTTTCGAGTTACGAAGGATGCGAAGGTTTCAGCCTGTGGGGATTGCATGGAATCTCTCCATTCTGCGTAAGGATATAAGCCACATAGCTAATTGATAAATAGTACAAGATTATTATAATACGGGAATGGGAGTTCGCCAATGCGGATATCCATAATAATTGTGTTGTAAATTCCACGGGAATGCACGTTCGCTAATGGGACCATCACGATGCCGCGAGCAATATCAAATGGAAGGGGGCATATTCTATTTACCTTTAGTCTTTGCTTGTGACATAAATTAGAAGTTGTAATTATTTGTAAAGCAGTTTATAATTCAGGAGACATCACGATAAACGCACACTACCAGACCGATTGGCTGCCCGAGGCGCCATGCCCCTGAGTATGGAAGGGCTAACACTTGACACTGTGTACGAGAGCTTTGTTAGGCAGGTAGCTTGGGATCGGCTGGAAAATTGGAGATGCTAGAAAAGCTGCAGGATGTCTTGGAAAAGGCGCACAGGCTATGCAAGCTGGAAAACCAGGATGCGCAGCTGGAAAAGAGGATGCAAGTGCAGAAGCAGTTAACTAGTAGGTCACCCCAAATTTTGATTGGTTAAGCAGACTCGGATCTGATTGAATAATGGATACCATATCATTAACCTCTATCTCTCGTGCATTGAATGTATAAACCTATGACAGGGAGATCCAGTTGACGTTCCCATGGCCTGGTACACCAAAAAGTAACGCCCACTTTGAATCCTGCAATCGCAACCTACGGGAATAGCGCTTGAACACGAATCGGATCATGTCTTTGGAGGATGCGAAGGAAAGGCTGAAAGGGTGGCGAATAATTACGTCATGTGCCGTCCGCACAATGCACTAAAATACCTTCCACCGATCGGATCCGCCAGTAACCATGAGGCTTATGGGCTCTGATCGACGTTGGTCTTATCATTCATATCTATATCACTATTTGGTGGACATTCATGATCAAGGTTTTTCATGCTCGAATGAGATCAATTTTTGGGGGCACCCAAGTCAACATTTCCAAACTTTCACTATGGCGCATCAATTTGGGGAAGTGGCACATTTCGGTGCACAAAGATAAAGACAGGATGTATGTTGTTTGCAAATGAGTATGTGGGGTCAAGAAGATAATGCTAATGTGGGTAGAATGATAGCAATAATTGATGCAGATCTTCTGGATAACGGCACTCGTCATCCAAACTTGGCACTAATGAAGATTAGCGGTTATTACAAAGATGAGGGCTTTTCTATTAATTTGATCGAGTCCTATGAACATTTTCAGGCAGAGCAATACTATCGCGTCTTCGTTTCAAAAGTTTTTAATTTTACAAAGGTCGATAAAGCAATTCTACAGTCTCCAAATGTATGTATCGGCGGAACTGGATTTTTTGAAGATGGCGGCGAGAATCTGCCAAGTGAAATTGAGCACCACATGCCTGATTATCATCTATATGATGCATTTATTGAGCATCAAGTTGAACGCGGACGTAAGCCGGGATATTACGCAGATTATCAGAACTTTTCAATTGGATTTGCATCACGCGGATGCTTTAGGAAATGCAGCTTTTGCGTGAATAGAAAGTATAATAATGCTTTATTCCATTCGCATATTAGCGAATGGCTTGATCTGGAACGAAAAGGTATATATTTATGGGATGATAATATATTTGCTTTTTCTGGATGGCGTGAAGTTTTTGAAGAGCTCGAGAAAACAGGGAAACCTTTTCAATTTCGGCAGGGACTTGATATTCGCTTACTAACTGCTGAAAAGGCAACAGTCTTGTCTACATGCCACTATATGGGTGACTTCATTTTTGCCTTCGATCATGTACAAGATGCAGAGCTAATTTCTGAGAAATTGGCTCTTTGGCGCGAGTACTCATCTCGTGGAACTAAACTGTATGTTTTGTGCGCTTTTGACTCTCAGGATGTTGATGATATAATCAACATTTTTAAACGAATAAAGGTTCTGTTCCAGTATGGATGCTGGCCATACATAATGCGTTACCAGGAGTACACAAACTCAGATCTTAAGGGCTTATACATACAGTTGGCCCGTTGGAGCAATCAACCCCAGTTCATAAAGCGTATGTCATTCAGACAATACTGTCATCAGAATCAGCTATATATACACCGTGAGTGTGCCTCGATGATCGCTTTGAAGGATTTTGAAGCTAGGTATCCTGATGTAGCGGACAAATATTTTGACCTCTGTTTTCTCGACTCTCAATTTGTGAAGGACTTGCATAAGTAAAGGTGATGTAGTTTATGCCAGCTCAGCCATATACCCTCAGCTTGGATGAAGACACGGTCATATCGTTGCTGTTCACAAATAAGATTGATCTTTGTTCACCATGGCCAGAAGGGCAAGCTATGTGTGTATTAGCAAGCTTAACTATTGAAAAGATCCCAATTATCCTTAATGTAATTGATAGGCTTGACCATACGCAGCAACTCAATTCTGAACTTATTCCTCAATTTGCTGACGACCAAGTGATAGACGATGTTGCAAGAATTCTTTCTGATTCCAGAAAAACAGAGATTGAGTATGGCGATATGGGATATTTTCTCCTGCGTGAAGAGCGAAACCTTGCGGCACATAGGAAATACGGAGAAAACTATGGGAAAGGCGCAGCGCTGCTTGGCTTAGCCTGCTATAAACCGGGCCTGATAATGCCATCTTCACTAACGTCAGCGTATGCACAGATACAAGATACAATGACAAAGCGCACCATTCGTAATTTACTGATGCTTCGTATACCTCTGATTCAGCGGCTTCTATTCCGCGGCCTCGCGGGCAAATTCAATGGATATTCTGAGTTGAACTTCTTTTCCGCAAGTACAAAGATCCGACGTGGGCAGTGTCCACGTCGGATTCTTCCAGAACTATCCAAGCTGGATGCTACTAACCTGAAATCCAGAGTGGAAAACATATACTGGTAAGAACAGGAGTGATGTTGTATGTCTTTCCGCGAGCTTGGACTTCGTTTTGCATACGAAACGCTTACTGATGACCCTGTTGCAGATTTTTACGTACCTGTGCTTGAAAACGCAGTGCGATATGATCGAATTGCAGGCTTCTTTTCCTCCTCCAGTCTTGCAATAGCAGCACGAGGCATAGCAGGCTTAATTCGCAATAACGGGAGAATGCGAATCATTGCAAGCCCTCATCTGAATAAAGACGACGCGAATGTCTTATCGCATACAGGTTCTTTGAGTAAAAGTTGTATAGATACGTTGATTGCTGAATTGGATACCTTTAGAGATTTGGCCGAACGAGATCATGTGGCTGCGCTTGGATGGATGCTTGACAAGGGCTTTCTTGAGGTACGCCTAGCCGTTGTGCTTTCAAGTGACGATGGAGAAATTAAGTCAGATGCGTTGTTTCACCAGAAAATTGGTATACTGGAAGACGATTGTGGCGATAAAATCTCGTTTAGCGGATCAATCAATGAAACGGCTTCAGGCTGGTTGACCAACTCCGAGGAGTTTAAGGTGTTTAAATGCTGGGAGCCAGGGCAGGACAGCTATTTCCTCGAAGACGAAGACAAGTTTTTAGACCTATGGCAAGGAACAAGGAAACATATAAAAGTTATTCCTGCCCCGATTGCCTTCAGGGATAAACTTGTATCAATTGGAACCAATTTTAATAGAGACAGATTCGTGGCAAAGCAATATGTCAGCAATCAAAAACAGAAAACGGTTGAAGAGCGACTAAGCTTATTCTCATACCAGAAGGCTGCCAAGCAGCAGTGGATGGATTCCTCGTATAGTTTACTGTTCGAGATGGCAACTGGTACTGGTAAAACCAGAACCGCCATGGCATGCATCATGGAATTTCTGAACAAGACTGAGCGCTCTGTTGTTATCATCTGTACGCCTCAAGGCACACTTTCTCGTCAATGGAAAAAGGAAATACAAGGTATTGGACTCCCAGTACAAAATGAAATCATTGTCGACGGGACAAACCACAGATGGAGAACAGAGCTTCCGTTGATGATAAAACGAATTGCAGCAGGCATCGCTCATAATCTATTTATATACACAACTCATGCGACGGCTTCTGCTGATGACTTTCGAGCAATTATCATTAATAATTCATCGTCATTGTCTATGTGCTTTGTCGGAGACGAGGCGCACGGACTTGGCGCACCAAAAACAAAGAACGCTTTACTACCAGAATATCAGTTCAGAATAGGATTAAGCGCTACACCCAAGCGCTGGTTTGATGATTATGGAACCTCTGTTCTTGAACAATACTTTGGAGGACAATCGTACCAGTTTACAATTAGTGATGCCCTAACGACGGTAAATCCAATCACCAACAAGACATTTCTGGTGAATTATCGATATTTCCCCGTTTTTACTTCGCTGAACAATGAAGAGTTCGGCGAATATATAAAATTGTGTAATCGAATTAAACGTCTTGCTCGATTTGCACGAGGGTCAGATGAGTATCAAACACGTCTCGAAAGTTTACTTTTTCAGCGCGCCAATATTGAGAAACATGCGGCTAACAAGCTGAATGAATTGTATGACCTGTTGTGTGCGATGAATCCAAAGATGATAAAGAACACTTTAATCTTTACGTCTGATGCTCAGATGGAAGATGTAATGACCATGCTAGCCGATTTAGGTATCATCGCCCATCGTTTTACACAGGAACAAGGAACATCACCTGAGCAGCAATATGGTTGGATTAGCGAGAGAGAACACATCATTCGGGAGTTCAGGCGTGGAGTCTATCAAGTAATGGTTGCAATCAAGTGCCTTGATGAAGGAATCGACATACCCGTTGCAGAAACTGCAATAATAATGGCCAGTAGCACTAACCCGCGCGAATATGTGCAACGCATAGGTCGTGTTATCCGGCAAGCCCCAAATAAAGAACGTTCAAGCATATATGATTTCACTCTAGAACCAGATATGAGTAGGATTGACGATCCTGATGTTGCACGATTTGAGTATGGGATGTTTAAAAAGGAGTTTCTGCGAATTCAAGATATGTCGCTGAACTCCATAAACAATGCAGATGTATATCTCGAAATTTCCAAAAGAATGGAGTGTGTGAGGAATGGCTGCGAACACAACGATGCCGAATAAGGTGAGCGAAAAAATCATTGATAAGATAAGCTTAAAGACGACAGGCAGACCAAACAAGAGAGAATTTCTGGAAAAACTGCTTCAGTATGAGTTGGAGGGACATGGCTGGTTTAAGGATGATTATATGAAGATGCTTGAAAATGCAACAGAAGGAGAAAACGGTAATGCGCTTTGATCAGATTGTAATCAAGAACTACCGTCAGTATCAACAATTGGACTTTGTGTTTCCTCATGGTGCCCATGATCTTCACATCATCGTTGCACAGAATGGCGTTGGCAAGACAAATCTGTTGAATGCACTGACATGGTGCTTTTATGGCAAAGAGCCTCACCTTGGAAACTCTGATCCAACAAAGGGAAAACCAATTATAAACGCAACAACTGTCGAAGAAGCCAGAAAGAATGGCATATCGGAAGAAGAGGTTGTAGTGACAACCTATGCATCTGATGGGCAAACCAAGCTGATATATGAACGGTGCCTACCAGTGAAAATCGGGCGTGACACCTTGTTTAGGGAAAAAGAAATTTTCTCGGTGCGGGTCTCATTGGGTCAAGACTATAAAACCTATGAGGGCGAAGCAGCGAAACCTTTTGTAGAATGTTACATGCCCGAATCAATAAGGAAATATTTCTATTTCGATGGGGAACAGTTGAACAACTACTTCCTAAGTGCAACGCCAGAGGTTAGAGCTGCAATATACGCGATTTCACAGGTTGATCTTGTCAGCAAGATCAATAACAGACTCGGCGATGTCATTAAGCAATACGGAAAAGAAGCAGCTAAAAATCAACCAGACATTCAGGTGTTCAGTTCTGCAACAGAAGAGGCAGGCAAGGCAATTGAAGCTGCACAAAAGGACATTACAGAACTAAAGGAACAGATAACCAAGTCGACGGCAGCCATCGAACAAATATCATCAGAGTTGCGGGATCAGGAGAACCTACCAGAGTTGGAGGTGAAATACCAGGATAGTCAGAACCACAAAAGCACTTTAGATCAAAAACGCGCTGATATAATTGAAAGGATGCTAAGTTTCATCCGTCAGCAACGAATTGCGTTAACATTTTGTGTTGTAGCGCAAAAGGCTATAGAGGTCATCGATCAGAAGCGTGCCGAAAAGGCACTGCCTCCAAATATTGATAAAGAAATGCTCATCGGCATTCTTCATGATCATAGATGCACAATCTGCAATCATGATCTCTCTTCGAAAGAGGAGGCTCATATTAAGGAGCTGATTGATAAGTTCCAGGTTTCATCTGCAACATCGAACATCCTTACAGGAATGTATGATGAACTTAAACGATTGGTTGCGGAAGCACGTAGCTATCCATCCGATAAGGCAAAACTTGCTGATGAATTAAGCTCTATCGATGCAGAGATTAAGAAGAATGATAAAACCGTTGTTGACTTGCTTGTACGCATCGGTAAATTTGATGACAAAGGACATGTTCGTCAAATGTATGAAGACCGGAACCATCACAAGATGCTAATTGAAACGAATACAAAGAAACTTGGGGTCGCTGAGAGCCGTTTATCTCTTTCACAGGAATCCCAGTTGAAGGCTAACAATGCATTAAGCAAGGCATTAGGGCAGATTGATGAATGCAAGTATATCAAAGAGCTTATAGACTTTGCTGCAGATTGCCAGCGAATAATGCGCGAAACCGAAAGTGAGATAATGGCTGACATTCGTGTGCAAATGGAGGATCAAACGACCACACGCTTTTTGCAACTCATTTGGAAGAAGAATGCTTTTAAGAAAATTATACTAAGTGATGATTATCGGTTAGACTTGATTTCAACTGATGACTATTCCTGCGTGGGAACCTGCAGCGCAACAGAACGCAGCTTGCTAGCTTTGTCATTTACGTTAGCGCTACACGAGGTATCAGGATTCAAATCCTTGCTTTTTATAGACACGCCTATTGCACGCGCGTCCGATGTGAACAGAACAAACTTTGCAGAAGTACTGAAGGTCGTCAGCGAAAACAAACAGATTATTCTGACATTCGCGCCAAGTGAGTACTCGAGCGAGATTAAGCAGGTATTCGCACCAGTAGCCGCATCGTCTGTTTCTATTACACTTGAAAATGAGCAAAATGTACGAAAGGTCGTGGATTAAATGTATTTGGGTGCATCTGCCCCTGACAGGCTTGCAATTGCATCAAAAGCCCGAGCCTTTACTGAGCGAATCGACCAGGAAGACTATTTTGCACTTGGTAAAAAGGCATCCTTAACACGGTCAGAGCTTTACGCATTTGTCATGGCTTTGGGATACGGACGTTCAGCACAGTTACAACTTGCCAATCCATATTCTGGCGGTTTTATACAAGACAAGTCAATTGACGGAAGGCTATTAGCGCTAATGTGCAGTCAGTTCTTTGAGACGCTCAGTGAAGATACGCTCGATAGAATGACGGATAAGGCTGCTATTTACAAAATGGCCGAACAGTATGCAAATGCGGGCTTTGAGTCCCTTGAGATATTGGCCGAATCAGACTTATCAAACGAGGAGTATATGCTTGAACAGCTAATTGATCTTGATTCTCTGTATAATAAGGTTCAGGCTCAGCTTCCTCAAGTAAATAATTACTGAATATGAAAGAAGGAGAGCTTTCGTGGCTCTGAGGAACCCACACGTTTCATCTTTTTCCATCAGTGCTGACTCATATAGCCGTGCAACTATTTTTGATGGATGAATTGGTTGGCACATCCTTACACGATTATCCGTTTCAGAGTGCACCCACCTTTAATTGTATCAACAATATAAGCATTTTCCAACGGAGCAGTAGAGATTTGAACTCCATACTTTACCGATTAATGAGCAATTAGGAGAAAGCCCACCCGCGTTGATGTCAAACTAGCTTGATATTCTTGCGCTTATTAGTGAGCCAGTTCATAAACTCAACGATAATCTCGCCCTAGTTCATGTCCTTGGAGGATGCGAAGGAAAAGCTGGAAAGATGGCGAAATGATTATGACCTGCCCCCGAAAAAGGTAGTCCAATGATAAAGAGAGAAATAGACTGCCACAAGAAGCAAGGGGTGGGTGAAAAATGAAGAAGAGCCGATACACGGAGGAGCAGATCGCCTACGCGCTCAAACAGGCGGAATTAGGCACGGCGGTGCCGGAACTCTGCGAAACAGGTCTGCTTTTTTAGGGAACAACCAGTGAATGCTCATATACTGGATAGTAATTGTGCCAGGAGGATAATGAAGGGGGCGGCTTATATGTCTATATCAAGGAAATTACTATCAGGGCTTTTTGCATTATTAATATTAGGTGTACATCTGTCATTTTCCATAGGTGAGGAGCCTTCATATCAAGAAGAAGGACAAGACCAATTGATGGATATATTTAAAACCGATTACTCAATATCGCCAACAAACTATTCCAATCTCTATGAGTACAAATATGTGAGTGCTGACGGATTAACAGAAAAATGGTACTGCAGCTACATGCCAAAAATTGATGGCTTGACTAGATCCGATAACCCAGACGATATAAGCTCAACTGATCATTGGGATTACGCCAAGGGTAAACAGTGTGATATTCTTGAAGAACAAGCTTACCTATATTGCGGTCCAGTGAGCCTTTACTTTAAGCCAAACAAACCAGAGTAGTAGTATAAAAATTGATGCATTGCAGAAGTAATTCTTCTCTGGATTAATCCGAAATAGAAGAGTAAGGAGACCTGTACATATGGATTTTCAGGAAGGCATTGTCTGGTTCGTAATTATTGCTATAGGAATAAGCCTTGTAGGGAAATTTATCGGTTGGATTTCATATAATGTAAATAAAGCAATCTACGAAAGAAAGAGAAGAAGAGAAGAAAGGAAGAAAGAAGAGGAGCGAGAAAACAAACGCTTATTGGATATCAAACGATATCAAGATGATGCGAAAAGAAAAGAGGACGCAAGATACCGGGAAACCGTTAAAAATGCAGGAATACTACGAAAGCACCGCATCATACAGTCTTTACTGCGAGATGTATTTTCGGCAGATATACCTCCCAAAGCAATTTTTATCACCAATCGTGGTATTACAGTGGGCGATCAATACACATCAAGGTTTTCTTGTGACATGAGTGCTGTTAGCTCGAAAGATATAAATAGATTGAATAGTAGAGAAATTCTTTTTGCGAATTTTGGCATGCCCAATATGAAAATGAATCAAATTGATGCTTTTGCATACATTGTGATACAAGGACATAAAAATGTCTATAAAGTACATCGTGAAGAGGGTTATGAAAGCCCAGACTATGTGACACTCTATCAGGAACCACCTCGATATACTCAAGAAGAAGAAAATCGAAAGACAAGTCAAGCTTGGTTCATAAATTAGCAACAAACTAAAAAGTCATCAATGTATCAAAGGCAGTCTACATTCTAAACCGCACAGCAAGGCTATGGCGGTCGATGAAAACGGGACTATGGATTTTGTCTCTGATCAGTTGTATGACAGTAAAAGCTTCCGGGGGCTGACCCTGACTGACCTGTTTACCCGGGAGTGCCTGGCGACCTACGCGGATAAAGCATCAAAGGGGAAGGCGTCTGTTCGATCCTCCGGCATGTCTCCCAAGAGCGGGGAACGCCTAAGTGCATCAAGGTAGACAATGACCCAGAGTTTATATCCAGGGCGCTGGATGCCTAGACGTATGACCGGAATATCCAGCTGGTATTCTCAAGACCCGGTACGCCAACCGATAACGCTCATATCGAATCCTTCAATGGAGGCCTTCGGGAAGAGTGCCTGAACACAAACTGGTTACTACTATGAATGCACGGGCAGATCGGATGAACGTGATTTGGAAGAAGCCATACAGATCGCGTATGATGAGAACCGCCATGTATAAAGCCAACGGAAACTCAAGCGAGTAGCGCCCTCGGGTACCGCTCTCCGGTCGAGTTCAGAAATGCATGCACCATATAATTTCTGTCCGACCAACTGTTGACAATCCAGATTGCCTTGTGGTACTTGTCAGTGGAGTGCCAGACCTTCTACCCGAATAAGGCGATACAATCGACACAGACTAGCCTTTTTATTGCTAAGCTAAAACTTTTAAACCTAATGAAAAGGGGATATTTATGGGAATTGTCAAAGGATTTAAAGGACTTATTTTTACAGCCGCGCTTATCGCTATGTTATCAGGTGCTCCGACTACTCTTGTCCATGCTGAGGGTCAATCGGTGACTGAGGAAACACAAGTACAACTAATTGATATGTTTAAAGTTGGATATGAGATTAAAGATGCTGTATACAGTAATGCAACAGAGTATCATTATGTAAGCGATGATGGTAAGAAAGACAAGTGGGAATGGTGTTACTTATCAGAAATTGATGGACTAAAGAGAACGGCAGAACCACCAAGAGACGTTAATGGGGAGTATACTAAAGGCGAAAAATGCGATGTTAAAGAGCCCCATGTACATGGATATTATAATTTGGCTGAAGGATATATAATGCCTTTTGATTGTGAAGATAATAGAATGACAGCTCTTGGTTTCGAATGGCTTAAAACAAGGCTTATAACAAAAATCGACGCCAAAGCAATGGATGTATTACACGACTTCTGCCTTTATAGAGTTGTTGATAATTTGATATTTATGCAAACATATATAGATTATGTTCAAGAAAATGGGTATTATGGTTTTGTATTTCAAATACCAACAAAAATTATTGGAAACTCTATTGAACTTGATGGAGTTGCTTTTACTGGAACCGAACCATACTATGATGAGTCAATGGACGGATACCTATACTCTTATGATTATGCCTTTTATGAAGATGAACCAAAAAAAGAAGAACAATTACATTTTACTTTAACAAGAACAGAGAGAAAAACAAATAATAAATGAGATTGCATCGGAGAGGAATAGAGTACTGTTTTCCAGCATTGATCGGTCGACCCCCAGCATAAATCTTGCATGAGTGTCATATGATTGATTTGTCAACGTCCAACGCACAGCAAAGCGCACTCTATTCCAGAAATATACTAAATGAATAGCTTCTGCTGATGTACAAATGATCAAGGGTAAAACCCAATACTATCAAATGAAAGGGATTATATGGTAATTGAAAAACGGTTTTTATCTGGACTGTTAGCGCTTTTATTAGCTGGAGCACCGATGTCAGTTTCAAAAGGAGAAAACGAACTCGCACAAGAAGAAACACAAGTACCATTAATTGATATGGTTAAAACTGAATATGAAATTATAGATGCAAACTATGATCTAACGGTCGAATACAGATATATTAGCGCAGATAAGAAAACTGAAAAATGGTATTTTAGCTACTTACCATTTATTGATGGATTAACGCGAACATCGGATAAGCCACGGAGCGCAATACTTGTGTATCAAGAAGGTGAATCCTGCGATATTATGGAGGCGCATGTTCATGGATACTATAATTTAAGCGAAGGGTATATTATGCCTTTCGAATCTGAAGAAAATGAACTTAATGCTCTCGGTTGTGATTGGAGAAAAACAAAGCTGGTAATGAAGATAGCACCAGAAGTGTGTAAGGTTCTTCATGATTTTCACCTTTATAGAGTAAGCGATAATCTTATCTTCCTAGAGGACGATTTGCAGTATATCCACGAGAAAGGGTATTATGGACTCATTTACCTTATACCCCGAAAAATAGAAGGTGACCGTTTTGAACTTGATGGTGTTGCAAATACTGATGTAGTAGCAGAATATAATGCATCTATGAATGGGTTTTTGTTTTCTTTTGATTATGCAGTTTATGAAGAAGAGCCCACGACCGAAGATCTACTACATTTTATTCTAACGAAACAGTAAGACTGGAAATAACCAAAGCAAGTTGAACTCACGGGTAGAAGAAAATCTTGAGATCAGACGGTTAAGTGACTTTCTAGGAATGCAGCAAAATAGTTTTTCGAGTGATTGGTAGCCGAGTCGCTTCCGAGGATGTCATTTAGCATATCTACAAAGGTTACTGGGCGGTGCACCATTACACGATTCTACGTTTCAGAATGCACCCACCCGCGATTGTATCAGAAATATAAGCATTTTCCAACGGAGCAGAAGAGAGTGAAACTCGTTACAGAACAATGAACTAGCCCAAAGAGGTGATGCAAAAATAACCAAGATTGCCCATTTTTGCATTCCCCGCTGCATAACCCTAACAGCCCACGCCTCAGAAAAGCGTTAAATATTGCATTTTGGGCTATAAATCGCTTGCTCTATCTGCGGTTATGTGTATTGCTTGATATTTTGATATTATCTGGAGGTGAACGCATGTTGTACCATCCGCTGGGGAAAACCGGGATTCGCGTTTCTGCCGTCGTATTTGGAGGCATCATCAACATGGAAGAATCCCAGGCGCAGGCGAATCAATACGTTGCAGACGCCATTGAAGCAGGAGTCAATTATTTTGACGTGGCGCCTACCTACGGAGACGCTGAGGAGCGACTGGGCCCCGCCCTCGCGCCCTTCCGAAAAGATGCATTCTTGGCCTGTAAGACCGAGGAGCGCAGTGCGAAAGGCACCCGGGAGAAAATGGAAGACTCGCTGAAGAAACTGAAAACAGATTACTTCGATGTCTACCAGCTGCATGCGCTGACAACGCAAGAAGACCTGGACCGCGCCTTCGGCCCCGACGGTGCAATGGAAACGGTGCTCAGGGCGAAACGCGACGGCATGATCCGCAACATCGGTTTCTCCGCTCACAGCGAGGACGTGGCGCTGAAGGCGCTTTCCATGTTCGATTTCGACACTGTGCTATTCCCGCTCAACTGGGCACTGGGCATTCAGACTGGCTGGGGAGATCGCATTTCCGACGCTGTAAGGGAAAAACATATCGGCCTTCTGGGTATGAAGTCGCTGGTTCGTCGCAAGTGGCGGAGCTATGAGGCGAAACCGTACCCAAAATCCTGGTGTCAACCGATCTGGGGCAATGAAGCGCTGGGCGTCGCCGCAATGAAATATGCGGTCCTAAAAGGAGCTCAAACGTTGGTTCCGCCCGGCAACTTCGAGCACTTTTCCTTCATGCTGGATCACGCGGACATCTGCTATAATGAAGTTCTGACCGATGAGGAATGGGCGATGCTGCGCCGCGAGGCGAAAGAGGTTGCGAACGATCTGATTTTCTGAGCATTCCATATCATCGATGCCGATGCCTTAGGCAGTTTGCTCGGTAACAAGTAAGCCAACTGCTCATACTGCGGCGGCACCATGATAAGCTTGGGGCATAGTTTCCTTGCCTCCCAGTTGACCATGCTTGTTTTGATCCCGGCCTTCTTGGCCAGTTCTGATTTCGCCAGCACGATGCCATGGCGTTCTTCGGTGTTGCCACAAACCGCGACTGCCTTTCCGCGAAGGCTGGGGTCCAGCATGAGCTCCACACTGGCATAGACGGCATTGAGGTCACTGTGCAGTATTGCGCGAGTCATTTTTCCGGGATTCTTGATGGTTGTCATCTGCTCAACATTATCCCAGTATATTGTGTTATACTGTGTGCGACCAAACAACACGAGGTGTAAATTGATCCTACTATCTGCAGAGAAAATCAGTAAAAGCTTTCCCGACAAGGTGCTCCTTGACAAGGTTTCACTGTACATAAACGACAACGATAAGGTCGGCATCATCGGTATCAACGGCACGGGCAAGACAACACTGCTCAACATCATAGCAGGGCAGACAACGCCAGACGAGGGAACGATCAACAAGTCCTCCGGCATGCGCTTTGCCTATCTGCATCAAAATTCGGTGCTTGACAAGGACCTGTCCTTGCTGTCGATTGTACTGCAAAACACTGACCCGCATGCGCGCGACACCTTGGCCCATGAGGCAAAAACCATCCTGACGAAGCTTGGATTTTTCGATTTCGACATCAACACCTCCGCCATGTCCGAGGGCGAGAAGAAGCGCGTGGCGATCGCGCAGGCTTTGATGAGCCCTTGTGAGCTGATGATCTTGGATGAGCCTACCAACCACCTTGACAGCGACATGGTGCAGTGGCTGGAGACCTTTTTGCAGCACTATCGAGGCGCCATCGTGATGGTGACCCATGACCGTTACTTTTTAGAGCGTGTAACCAACCGCATTGCAGAAATCGACGCAGGTGCGCTATTTGCTTATGACGGCAACTACTCACAGTTTTTAGCAAGAAAGGCGCAGCGCGAGGTAGATGAGCAAGCCGTGCAGCGTAAAAACCGCAGCCTTTACAAGCTCGAGCTGGAATGGATGCAGCGTGGCGCGCGGGCGCGCAGCACCAAGAGCAAGGCCCGCATTGAGCGCTTTAGTGCCTTGCAGGATGGCACAGCGGCAGCGGCCGAGACGCTGGCAATGGACTCCGTCTCCTCCCGGCTTGGCAAAAAGATCATCGAAATCAACCATATCAGCAAATCTTATGACGAGCGTTGCCTGGTCAAAGACTTTTCGCATATACTGCTTCGTGACGAACGGGTGGGCATCATTGGCGCAAACGGTAGCGGAAAATCTACCCTGATCAAGATGATCTCGGGTATCCTCAGACCGGATTCGGGCGGTGTAGAGCACGGCGCGACGGTAAAAATCGGCTATCTGTCACAGATATGGGATACACCGCACGATGATATGCGCGTGATTGACTACATCAAAGAGGTCGCGGGCGAAGTGGTAACCAACGAGAGTACCCTCACCGCCTCCAAGATGTTGGAGCGGTTCTTGTTCCCCTCCAATGTGCAGTGGACTCCTGTCAACAGACTCTCCGGCGGCGAAAAGCGGCGACTGTATATGCTGCGCATCCTGATGAGCGCGCCTAATGTGCTTCTGTTGGATGAGCCCACCAATGATCTGGATACAGACACCCTGACGGTACTGGAAGAGTATCTAGAGGGCTTCAGTGGCGCCGTGGTCACCATCTCTCACGACCGCTACTTCCTTGATAAGATTGTGGACACAATCTTCGAGTTCCGGGATGGCGGCGAGATCCGCCGGTACACAGGCAACTTTTCCGATTATCTCGCCAAGCGCGAGCCAGAGGCAGGTGCAGTTGAAGCCACACTCACTGCCAAAACGGACAAGCCCACATCTGCGGAGCCTTCCCACTCGCCTTCAAGGCCCATAAAGCTTAAGTTAACCTTTGCGCAGCAGCGCGAGCTTAATTCCATAGATGAAGATATTTCAGGTTTGGAAGATCAGCTGCGCCGGGCCGAAAAGGATATGCAGAGCTACGCCAGCGACTATGAAAAGTTGATGCCCGTCATAGCAGAAAAAGAGCGGCTTGAGTTAGCGCTTGCCGACAAGATGAACCGCTGGGTGTACCTAAATGAGATAGCGGAGCAGATCAACAGCGAGCAACCTGGGTCGGTTTAAGGGATTTACTGACTACCGTGAGTAAGTGTCAAACCCAACCATATGGACAGTCTCAAGGAAAGCGAGAAAGTATCTCTATAGAACTCCAGGGATATGTTTGCCGAAGGCACGGAGCGGTATCTTTGTGGACCTTATGCAACAACAACGGCCAAGCACGTTGAGGCGCGGGGCAACCTATCCGAAGCGAGGAGCGCGCTTACACGGTTCGCCGCTTCAGTGTGCACCCAACCCTCAATGCAACGACATACAAGTGTCAAACAAAGGACCCAAGTGCGTGTAATTCGGTAGTGAACTGCAAACCTTGCCACAGGGATGATGCAAAACGACCGTGATTGCCCCTGTTTGCATATCCGTCCTGCATACCCCGAACAGACAACGCCGTATAAAGGCTTCAACATTCCATTGCGAGGCTATACATCGCTTGCTATGGGTGTTTTCATTCCGATTGTATTAATAGCAGAAGCTCTTGCAGGTGTTGTCGTTCTAGTATGTGGGAACTATCTGCCAAAGTGCAAAAGGAATTATACCATCGGCATCAAACTGCCGTGGACGCTGGATAACGAAGATAATTGGAACAAAACACACCGATTTGCTGGATTTGTATGGGTAATCGGCGGGATCGTTATTACACTCGATGCTTTTTTGAGCATATCCTTGTTTATCATTCTCGATGTCATTGTGTTACTTATTATACTACCCGTTGTCTATTCCTATCTGCTTTACCAAAAACAAATGAAGGACATGAAGTAATATGGGCATCGCCAGCAGTTTGTTCACTGTTTTTTGCGCACTTGTTTTTCCAATAGGTGCATCCGTATATCTGTGCAGACTTAAAAAGAGACGCTGGAAGCGATATTCGTCGATGCGGCGACTTTTTTTGTGTTTCAAATGCTGGTTCGGTTTCCTATCCTTCAACGCGTTTTGTACATAACAGATTTGCAAACGTCGCGTTATAAAGGATTTCTTGTTTACAGCAGCTTCTGTGATCATCAGTTCTGCACTTTCGTTACGATGGGTTAATCATCTTTGCGTGGTTTGCGAAATTGCGTTTCATACAATTTGCGGTACAAACCGCTGTGTGTAAGCAATTGTTCGTGTGTGCCTTCCTCAATGATGCTGCCGTTATGCATGACTAGAATACGGTCGGCAGCCAAGATGGTAGAAAGGCGATGCGCGATCACGATGCTGGTGCGACCATGCATAAGGGTTGCCAATGCATTTTGGATGGCATTTTCGAGGATGGAATCCAGCGAGGAGGTTGCCTCATCCAATATCAATATTTTCGGGTCTTTCAAGATCACACGTGCGATGGATACGCGCTGCTTCTCGCCACCGCTTAGTTTGAGCCCCCGATTGCCAACCATGGTATCGTAACTTCGAGGCTGGTTCAGGATAAAATCATGGATATTCGAAATTTTACATGCAGCTTCTAGCTCTTGTTGGGTGGCGTTTGGTTTAGCTAGCAGCAGGTTTTCTCGAATGGTTCCATTAAACAGGTAAGTATCCTGCGTAACCATCCCCACATGCCGCCGCAAGTAGGGAAGGTCGATATCACGTATATCTACACCTGCCAGCGTAATGCTTCCACTATCCACATCATACAAACGAGGGATCAGGCTCGCCGTTGTGGACTTGCCTGAGCCGGACGGGCCTACGATGGCGTACATCTTGCCAGCCGGCACTTCAAAGCGCAAGCCATTTAAAATTGAATGCCCTGCATCGTACCCAAAGCGCACATTGGAAAACCGTATGGCCGCAGTGTTTAAATCAGGCTTGGTGGCATCTGGCTTGCTTGCGATGGTCTTAGGCCGATCAAGATAGTCGAAGATACGCGTAAACAGCGCCAGTGATCGCGTGGTATCTACCTGTAGGTTTAAAAGCGCCTGCACAGGCCTGTACATACGTCCGATGAGCGCTACTGTAGCGGTGATCACGCCCACGGTGAGCGCTGAATCTGTTTGTGTGATGATCAGGTAACCGCCTGCAAAGTAAATGAGAAGAGGGCCAATCTGCGTAAACATACCCATGATCACACGGAAAAATTTTCCGCTGCGTTGCTCCCGCAGCGCGTTTTTCATCACCTCGCTGTTTACATCCTTAAACCGATCCATTTCGGCGTTTTCCAAGGTGAACAGCTTAACCAGCAATGAGCCCGATACACTTAACGATTCGGTGACTAGGGAGTTCATTTCATCATGCTTTTGCTGCCCTTCTGTGAGCAGTTTCCAGCGAGTGCGCCCCACCTGCCGTGTCGGCAGAATAAAAAGCGGAATGACCAGCACACCTGCGATCGCTAGCTGCCAATTCATGCCAAACAGCGCCACAGTGGTGGTTAAAACAATAGCAACATTACTCACGATGCTCGTAAGCGTGCCGGAGATGACCGCGCTGACACCGTCGATATCGCTGTTCATGCGGGTGATGATATATCCCTGTGGCTCGGTGGTAAAAAAGGTGTGCGGCATGTACTGCAAATGACCGTACATCTCATTTTTCATGTCAAAGATGATACGTTGGGATATCCATGCGCTAATGTAACTTTCCAACACGCCGATAACTTCAGCACCCAGCAGTGTGACAAAAGCCAAAAGTAAAAGTTTCACAAGCAGTGCCATATCGCGCCCGATGAGTGCTTCATCCACGATGCGGCCAGTGATGATGCTGGGAAACAACCCAACGGCTGAAGAAAGCAAAATCGCCACAAATACCAGCAAAAGTTGCATTCTATAAGGTTTCAAATAGCCCGCTATGCGTTTGAGCAGGGGGCTTGTTACCTTAGGCATATTCAGCTTCTCTTCCTCGGTTAAAAAATCGCGCGCGCCACGAGGGCCACGAGGGCCTCGAACACCGCCGGGCATACTGTTCATAAACATTCCTTTCTATGGGGCTAATGTTAACCCCTGAATGTTCAATAGTTCATGGCGTCGACGTTACAGTGATAGGATGTAAGTTGTGTTTCAATACAGTATAACAAAGCACATGCGAAAATGTCCACTGATTCATCAAAGCAGTGGTGATGTTTTCGTATAAGTAGTTGTATGCTTTTCGCTGGCATGGCATCCAATCAACAGAAGTGTTGTCTATCGAGTTTGAATGTCTATTCAAACTCATAACTGGCTATATTGCACAGTCGGTCTTGGTATTGAACCATCAAAAGATTGACACGACTTATTATTGGCACATCACACACTGAACGCCGATAAAATCAAAGCTTTCCGACGTAAATCAGTAGAACAAACCAACCGAATGAGAGAAGCAGTTTTTTTGACAGGGGTACCAAAGAATTTACGGCATTACATAATGTCAACTGAACAGAGCCATCATTTCCGCCGCGCAAACCTCTCGCCAGGGAAAGTGCAAAAAGCGCAATAAAATGGCTCCCAGTTTTCGAAGGTTGAGCACCACGATCGACATAGCACTGCTGTGACCAATGATGCCTTCCAGCTTGGTCATGATCAAGCCCAGACCGCACTTGCGCTTGGCCAGGCTGAACTTTCGCTCTACTTCGATGCGGTTGCATTCGTCAATGTAGTTCTGCTTTTTTTGCTCAGCGCCCTGGGCAAACGGTCTGTCGAGCTTCGGCCCTGACATGTGGATGCCATGTTCCTTGCAGTATTGAAGGTTGACGCGATTGCGGTAGATTTTGTCCGCCAGCACCTTTTGCGGATAACGTCCCGTCCGCTGCCTGTACCGCTCAATGGTGGAGACCATGCAAACTTGGTTTGACTACTGTTTACTGGGCATGAGACAATCTCACCATGGAAACTTGGAAAACTTCACTGCCTTGGAAAACTCGAAAAACTTGGTAGAAGTGAATGAAGTTTACAAAGGCGGAATTATTGTGTCTTGCTTGGCTCTTATCAATGGAGCTAGACTGGTCAAAGCGGATACTATGGCGAGTTCCTTGGGGTGTGCAAAACCTTAAATCGTTAAAAGTGCAACCCCTTCACATCATTGACGGTGTATTTTATCAATAGATAGTACCTACGCCAGATAAAGCTGTCAATCTCAATACGAGGTTGGCGGCTTTTTTATAAGGTTAGTTAAAATCCTCCTTAAAATAAAAATACACACATAGTTATAAACATAGGTGTGTTTAATTAGTATTTTTTTTGATTTATCTGTTTCTACAGATAATGCTTATTCGGCATAGTGACCACGTTGAAAGCCGGATATTACTAAAATTTTAACATGAGTGAGTCACAAATGGGTACATATCCTATTTTTTGATAAATCCTATTCGATGTTGGGTTTAACAAATCCGTGTATAATACGCACTTAGTAAATCCTTTATCTAAAGCAATTTGACTGATTTGAGCCACGCATGAGGAGGCGTATCCCTTTCCGCGATAATAAGGAGGGGTATATACAAATGCCATGCCGATAGCTGTTTGCATTTCCCTTGTATATCCTGCCATAGAGACAGGTATCCCATTGTCTTCTAAAACATAGAGTTTTTTTGGCGATAGTCGGTAGGTATATGATTTTGCATCTTGCGGAATAGACATTTCTGTTTTTCCATAACTATTTGCTGCGTTAAATACTTCAGCCCTGTAAGGGAAAAAATACATATCTTTTTCATCCAGCAAACGAACGACACCAAATTGTTTAATATCCGGGTTTACTGCCTTAAGCTCATATATCCGCTGGCTCATGGTTGTTTTAAAGGTTAATCTCTTTCGAGTGGTATATTTTTTGGCAAAATACTCCGCTAAGGTTTTTTCGGTTGTCACGCCGGGAATTTCATGGTCTTTCAGCCCATCTATCAGACAGTTAATAGCTTTTGGATTAATTATATTGTCTGTTGCATAAAGTGTGATATTATGCGGCGGTGTCATAATGGCGGTAAGCTGTATACCGTTTGCATCCGAAATAGTTGCCATGAGCCAATTTACAGGGTCACGCCAGTCTGTTTTATCTTTCCCTTCATGTCCAATTATGATATTTCCAAGGGGAATCATATTCTGTGCCTCGTGACGCATTAACACATCATAGGTATCATTGTAAAACTCATGCACATCCGTATACAACTTGAATTGCATTGATATATCACCCTTTCATCATGGCCTGCCCCGATTGTTGTTCCAAAAATCAAGTTAGGAAATGCCGATTTTCGGCATGAAAAACCTTGTCACTGCTTGGCAGTATGTAACGGATTCGGGATTGGATGTCAAGGGTGAACCCTTACACGATTCACCGTTTCAGAGTGCAAACACAAACGATGTATCGATAGTATCAGCATTTCCCAGATAAGGCTGTCAATCTCGATACGAGGTTGACGGCATTTTTCTCGGATGGAAATTGCACATTCTATCAAACTTTATATAAATGCGGTCTATAACCACAAAGAGAAATGGTCATTAACGCGGGTCATTCGTTGTTATCCATGCTACACTCATGCAGGATCGATTGGAGCAGTATCATATAATACATCATGAAATGAATCCAGTAAGGAACAGGTGCAAATGAATAATGCGGGGAAATTAGCCAAGTACCAAAGGGATCCTATGAATTAAAATGCAATAGTAGAGATGAAATCACAACTGCCAAAGGGTCGATAGCGCGAAAAAAAATCAAACAGAAGATAATGTTTCAAAGACATTACCTGCTGAAAAATGTATTCTGATGAGGAACGCTTTACACGAGGTGGCGGAAGTGGTGGAGATTCATTGCCTGGCTACTTTTTCAAATCGACAATCGAATCAGCTATGTACAATAAAAAACCGGCCACTCTTACGTGGTCGGTTTTATGGCATACAACTTTACTGTTTGCATGGATGTACCTTCAGTACACCTAAACCTTTATCGTTTGATGATAACGGAAGGATCAGGCGAGCATCTTGCGGATTGCGTCCTTGCCGCGAGCACCGACGGCCTGCTGGGAAACTTTGCCCTCTTTGAGCACAATCAACGTAGGAATACTCATTACGCCATACTTTGCAGCAAGATCGGGAGATTCATCCACGTTCACCTTGCCAACCTTGTACGCATCGCTCTCTTCAGCTAGTTCATCCACAAGGGGACTCACCATCTTGCAGGGGCCGCACCAATCTGCATAAAAATCTACAAGTACGGGTTTCGTACTTTGAAGCGCCTCAGCATCGAAATTATCTTTCGTGAATTTTATGACTGCCATCATTCATTCCTCCTTTAGTTTTAGGGACAATTCAAATATACCCCCGACTGGGTAAGGTGAAACACCTCTGCAACTATGCTTTATTCATTTTCGTCAGCAGGTTTGGATACTTTTTTCTCCATGGCACTCAGGCGTGCAACATTTTTAGCACTGTCAGATTCTATCTGGTGTTTCATTGTGTTCATGTTGGAACTGAGCGGGCCAATGCGGTAGCTGAACATCACATTGGAGTTGGGGAACTTCTGGTAGAAGAATCGCTTGATACGCTCCATCACCATGCGGCCGCTGTCCATATTAACGGTAGGCAACAACAGCGCATACTGTGAGGGGCTAAAATGCGTGATGGTATCGCCTTTGCGTAGGTGTGCCTTCAAAACATCGCTCAGGCCTTTCATAATGTCGTCCAGTTTGAGCGGAGAGAGAGGTTCACCGTCCATGCTGGTGATCATGATCATGGCGATATACATGCTGGAGCCAAGGCGCTCAAGATTGCGCATCTGCATATTATAGATTTCGCGAAAAACAGCGTACTCGCATTCAAAGGCACCGTGCACATCGCCAAATTCCTGAAGCTCGTCACGAATGCTGTCGATGTTCATATCCAGCGTGTCACCAGCCTGGATAATCTGCTTGTAGAACTCCTGAATGCCTTCCGGTGGTTTCACGCCAAGGTAGCGGAAGTGCATATTGGTCACATGCTTGTACTGCATAAGGGCTTCGTTGTTGCGGCTGGTTTTTACCAAGGCTTGCATTAACTCCAGATGCAGCCTCTCGTCAAAGGGGTCAGTTTCCAGTGCGAAGCGACAGTTCTGGATAATCTCTTCATAACGTTCTGATTTTTTTAAAAGGCCCAGATAGGCATATACAATTTTGATGTATTGGCTATGCAAGCCTACGCTGCGACTGATGGCCCAATCGTCTTGATCATTTCCGGCCAGCAAGTCGCCGGTATAGAGTGTGAGTACTTTCTGATACAATTCATTTGTTTTATCGGTTAGCTCAGTTTGGCCTTCCAGCCGATCGGCAAGGCTTTCGAACTCAAACAAATCTACCGTCATGTTTTCCAATAGCATAAAACGGTAGCCCCCGCGGCTGGCGGCGATACAGTTACCCAACCCTTCGCTGCAACTATTGAGGATTGCGCGGAAGCGGCTGATGAGCGTTTTGAGAGCATTTTCAGGATTGGTGCTTTCCTCGTTAGGCCATAGCACCTCAATCAATTTATAATTCAGAATGACCGAATCTTCCTTGAGAATCAGATATTGCAGCAGGGACATGCCCTTTTTGGACTTGGCGATCACCTGATCGAAGCATTCATTATTGACGAACAGGCTGAAACCGCCGAACATGCGGATGCGAATCTGGTCGGACATAGGACTCTCCTTGCTGATAACCGATCCTTCGGCATCAATTAAATTATACCACGCTCAGTATAACAATATCCTGTAAAAAGTTCAAGGGATGCAGGATACAAACCATGCAATATTTGACAAATTGGGGCAAGATTCAGACAAATCTGTTACAAAACACAAAATTCTCTCCGGTGAATGCATGATATGGCAAGATGCAAATGAAAGGACATTGAATGCGGATGACCGACATTGCAACAGCTGTGGGAGGAATTGGAACAAAAACCAGTAGCAATTTGAGGTTTGATGGCGTATAATATTTACGTAATCATTTGATACAAGGAGGAAAGGGTCATGCAGCAACCCAATCAGCCCTATGATAAGCCACCAATACCTCCCATGCCAGAGGGGCCAAGGCACAAGCACCATGGCAGGGTCGGTCGTTTCTTTCGCGGTTACCTGATGATTGCCGGTGCGCTGGCGACCGCTTTTGTACTTGAAAGATTGCTGGTAATGCTCTTTTTGGAAATTGGTAAATGGGTTTGAACCTTGAAAGATAGGAGGTCATGATTTGATGAACGGATATCCACCAAACCCCGATTTTGAGGAAGCGAACCGCCCAAGGCAGCGCAGACATGGCCTCAAACGCTTCTTCCGCAATCTGTTTTTACTGATCCTTTTTGTTGCACTTGCGTTTGTGGCTGTGCGCTTCGGACCGAATCTTTACAAACGCTTTTTTGGCGATGGCAACACTACGTGGATCAGCGAACGCTTCGGGGAAGTGCTTAAAGAGAAGAATGAGCTGGTTGTGTTTGAAACAACCCTCACAGGGCAAGAGACAGTTTCTCAGAACGCCTGGCTTATTGGCAAGGTGCAGGAAGTGCTGGTACCCTATTCTTTCTCCATCAGCTTTGTGATAGATTTGAGCCCAGCTAAAGTGAGCGTGGATCTGGCTTCAGACACGATTAACGTACGCATACCTTCGCCTGTGGCCAAATACCAGAAACTGACAGTGGATGAATCGAAAATGAAGAAGTATGATTGGCTTTATCCGCTGACACCGGAGCGCTATGCTGAGATCAAGAGCAATATTGAACAGAAGCTTTATGACGAATGTGCCACAAAGCAGGACTACCTTGACGCGGCATGGAATACGGCTGTAAAGAATATGGAGAGCCTGTTTAAAAGCGTCGCTGAAAACAGCACAGATGGGGTTACCTGCAAAATACAAGTCATCCGTGACGATACACTCACCCAACCTGCTACAACATTGGAGGAGTCCATCGCACCAACTGCCACGCCCAAAGCCGCATAACGGAATTTTAACCGCCAAAGACCCGTGCCCAATGAGGCACGGGTCTTTGGGTATATTCTCTTGCGCGTAATGATGCACCCTGTTATCCGGCGATAGCATTTACTATTCCGCCAGTTTGTAGATTTCAACCATATCCTGACGGTGCAGCTTAATGTATTCGCCAACGACGCTCTCCTCGGTGGGGAGAGCGCGATTTACTAGAGCAGTATAATCGCAATCCACAATATCGGCTTCGCTCAACCGGATTGGCATCCCTAAGGACTGATAGAATGTTTCCAGTCTGCGGATACCCTCAAGCGCAATCTCGGTTTTACTGCCAAAATCCAGTGGCACGTCGAATATATCCACTGCAAATTGGACGATCTTTTTAGGGTGTTGATTCGTGGCATATTTCATCCATGCCGGGAAAATGATAGCGAGACCTGCACCATGTGCGATATCATAAGTGGCACTCAGTTCATGCTCCAGTTTATGGCTGCCCCAATCGCCCAAGCGGCCGGTGTTCAATAGTGTGTTGTGAGCTAAAGCGCCTGCCCACATTATTTCAGCACGCGCATCATAATCATCCGGTTTTTCCATCACAGTGGGGGAGTTGTTCAGTACGGTTTTTATACCTGCGGTAATCAGTCGATCGGTCAACTCAACATGTTCTACATGAGTAAAATAGCGTTCCATCATGTGCGCTATGATATCCACGCACCCGCAGGCTGTCTGGTATGGCGGCAGAGAGAAGGACCATTCCGGATTCAGGATGGAAAACTTGGGCACATGAGTAATGGAGTTATAGCCACGTTTGAGCATGCCATTTTCGTTAGTGATCACGCACGAATAGCTCATTTCGCTGCCGGCGGCAGGTATGGTTAGGATGGTACCCAATGGTAGCACTTCTTTTGGTTGTGCCTTGCCGCAATAAAAATCCCACACATCGCCAGCGTAGGGCACACCGTTTACAATAGCCTTGGCCGTATCAATGGCACTTCCCCCGCCAAGTGCCAACACCAATCCGATTTCGTTGCGTCGGCAGATATCAATGCCCTCATATACACGGGACAGGCGCGGATTGGGCACAATGCCGGATAGTTCCCATACTGTAACATGATGACTGTTCAGAATTTCCATCACTTGGGTAAAAAGGCCGTTGCGCTTTACACTGCCACCACCGTAAACCAGCAACACCTTATTGCTGTAGTGGAGAACTTCCTCTCCCAAATGAGAGAGTGCATCTCTTCCGAAGATGATTTTTGCCGGGTTTTGGAAGACAAAATCTATCATTCCATACCACTCCTTTGCTTCCATGCTTGGGGTTATGGATATTATACATAGCCTGCTGGTGATCGTAAAGTATAGTGAGTTGTGGAAATAGGCATGAACGGGAACTGAGCATTGTAGATCAACCGCATAAAGGGCTGAAATGGCATGGACCCATTCCTGCAATGGCATACAAGATTAATGCTTACCTGAATACATATGAAAGTGGAGAGCGCCTATCGACGCTCCCCATTTAGGTACGTTATACGCTTTCGTCTACAATCATTACCTGTACGCCGGGCAACATTTCCGAGAGCGTTTCGGCAATGCCACAAGCCTGTTCTCCACCACCCATAATCACCTTTTTAACGCCCTGTCGACTGGCATACTCTGCGATAGCCGTTATCGCGACATCGGCGGTCAGTACGATCATTTGAGCGCCTGCTTCTCCAGCCAGCGCATACAGATAATCAAGCACCTGCGCATCAATCGCATTTTCTGGGTTGGCAGCCGCAGTTTTCACTACCACATGCAACGCATGTAGCGAACAGTGATCCCTGAGTGCCATGTCAGCACCACGTCGAATCAAACGGGCGCAGGCACGTTGTAAGGTGACAAGTACCAATATAGGTGGGCATTGTTCCATCCTCAGGTCTCCTTCAGGGCGGGTTCGAGGCTGGCGACCATCCGATCATTGCTCAGCACCTTGATACGAGTGCCAACTGGTATTTCGGGAATCGCTTTGAGCGCGTCCACATAGAAGAGACGATCATCCTCCGGACTGTCCTTCTCACCAACATTGAGCGTAAAGGATAGACAATCCAACCCATCCTTGTCCAATGCTGTAAGATCGATTGATTTAAGCAACCCGAATGTCTCTCGTTTGCGACCGTCAAGCATATAGCCGACATGCTTATGGTACTGGCTTACGGGGCGCAGATATACCTCATAGAAGAAGATGAAATACGAGCCGCTCAGTACCGTGATGAGTGCTGTCCACCCCCAGCCATTTTCATTCCGATGAAGCCGGAACCACACGAAAGTAGCAATGGCGAGCGCCAGTAACAGCAACGAGGGCAAAATAACCAGCCAGCGGCGCTTTTTTAACTCGGCGGTAACCTGTGCACGGTCGATTTCTGAATATAACATGCGTTACTCCTGCGTTTCTTCCTTTTCTTTGAAGTTCTGCATCAGCTTGATGGCGAAGAAAAACAGAAGCAGAACCAGAAACACGCCCAGCAAGCCCATCACAGTGGTAATCAGGCCCTTGGTAACTAGATCCAACGATTGAAAATTCGTTCCAGAAACGCTCGACGCGGTCGTTGAGGCGGCCGTGGTCAGCGTAGAAAGCCATGCGCCAAACATAGTAATCCTTCTTTCTGTATTATGACTACCAGCCGATCATCATGCCGACCAGCGTGATCACAAGACCGCCCGCGATAACAGAACCGAGCTGACCGGACACGTTGGCGCTGATGGACTGCATCAGGATGAAATTGTAGGGATCATCGGCTTTTGCCATTTTCTGAACGACACGGGCACTCATGGGGAAAGCAGAGATACCAGCCGCACCGATCATGGGGTTAACTTTGTTCTTGCGGAAAAGGTTGATGAATTTGGCGAAGAGAACGCCGCCGGCCGTGTCAAACACGAAGGCGAACAGACCCAAACCAAGGATGAGCAGCGTATCCCAACGCAGGAAATTGGAGGCTACCATTGTGGAACCGATGGCAAGACCAAGCAGAATGGTGACTAAGTTTGCCAACTCGTTTTGGGCGGTCTTGCTCAAACGCTCAAGCACGCCACACTCGCGAAGCAGGTTGCCAAACATCAGGCTGCCGATCAGCGGAACGCTCATGGGCACAATGATGCCGGACAGCACAGTTACAGCGATCGGGAATATGACCAACGCTGTGCGCGGGGCACGTTCTTCGTTGTAATTCATATGGATCGTGCGCTCTTTCTTGGTGGTGAGTGCACGGATGACCGGCGGCTGGATGACGGGTACAAGAGACATGTAGCTGTAAGCCGCCACAGAGAGAGGCGCCATATAGTCTGTGAGTTTGAAATGGCCTGCAACGTAAAGTGTCGTGGGTCCGTCTGCGGCGCCGATGATGCCGATGGCAGAAGCCAAGCGCAGGATGATGCTGTCCTTGTCTGGGCCAGCAGCCATAGCGGCGATGCCGGGCACCACAACGGGGATCAGGAAGATAGCGACCAGGAACGTTGCAAAAATACCGAATTGGGCAGCCGCGCCGAAAAAGATCATGGAAGGATCCTTCAAAAGAGGAGAGAAGTCGATCATCGCGCCAACCGCGATGAAGATCAGAAGAGGGAACATTTCGTTTTGTATGCCGTATTTAAAGAGAAGATGCAGGAAACCCTGTTCGCCCAGAATGGTGGGGAGAACGGTTCCAAGCATAGGAGGCATGTTTGCCAGAATGGCACCGAAGCCGATGGGTAGCAATAGAGCCGGTTCATAGTCCTTTTTGACGGCCAGATAGATCAGAACGCCGGAGATGATAAGCATGATAAGTGCTTTTAAGCCATCCGCCGTACCCATGTAGACCACGCCGGAGAATAGCTCTTT
>Ga0302286_10000300_pt1 | contig 41029 bp, 50 predicted proteins | sample III_Fen_E2_3_FD_198765 | JGI IMG/M metagenome (GOLD analysis project Ga0302286, IMG submission 198765) | Peat permafrost microbial communities from Stordalen Mire near Abisko, Sweden - III_Fen_E2_3 | ecosystem: Environmental > Terrestrial > Soil > Wetlands > Permafrost | place: Sweden: Abisko...
CTTACGGTTGTAACAAATTTCGTGTTTTATCTGTTCATTTTCTGCAGCATGTTTTGGGTTGGTACAATCTGCGGAAATTGCATATTACGACCGGGTGTATTTGCATTGGGTGCTCCTGATACCCGGTGTTCCATATGCAGGAGCGTTCACGAGAACTTCGATAGTCTCGATAACCCCCGAATATCCAATCAACAGAAATACCCGGTTTTTTTAAAACCTTATTTTCCCCCTTTCTCAACCTTCGTAGATAACCTGCTATCCCCTGAACCCAACCTTATTCTCCTTTGTTTCGTAATCCGGCAATTAGCAGCCCCCTTCTCCTTGAAGTCTATTTAATGGAAATGGTACATACGGATTAAACCATATGTACCATTTCCAACTGAAAGAATTACAGCGTTATAATTTTTTGATTATCAGCAAACTCGTCACGTTTTTTAATGAAGTCCCCGCTTCGCTCAACGCCAGACCAAAGTAACTAATATACTTTCCTTTTCACTACTTCAGCTTTTTTCGCAGCCAGGCTCTTACCGGTAGATCGTACAACTTTAAACTTCCATAAGCCAATACGATAGCTCCTGAAAATGTGAGCAGTGCAGTTGGTAAAGCCTGTCCTAAAGTAATGCCGGGGTGATTGCTTACCCATGCCACATAAAAATAGACCAGCACATAATGTGTCATGTATAACGGGTATGAAAGATTGCCGAGGAACTTACAAATTTTATCTTCCGTCTGGTTATGCACCACACCACCGGCACCGATATATACGATGAGTGGAAAGATGATGATGATGCAAAAAGCTTCGTACAAACCATTCATCCAAAGGTGTTCTGTACCGCCTATTCTTGGCATCAGCAACACCACAGCAACCAACAGGCTGCACCATAAGAACGCATTTTTAATATAGCGAATCCGCGATACCCTCGATAAAAGCAAACCGGCAAAGAACGGGAATAAAGTACGTGTGATCCCAATGCGCATGTGTGCGGCATTTAGTGTCCAGCCGCCGGCAACATCACCGTTCGGGTTCGTAAGGGCAAAATGCAAAAGCAATGCTGCAGCCAGTGCAACAAAACAAGCCAATGCCTTATTCGATAGCTTCCGGATACCCAGTGCATAAAGAATGTTGGCTATATACTCGAAAAATAATGACCAGCCAACGCTATTGAGAGGATGCATTTCTTGCCAGCCGCGTATATCCATGGAAAGTGGTATGGGTAGAACCGTATAACCTATGAGCATAACCACGATCAGCTTCCATACCGGAACGGTATGAATCAGTGGCCAAATGGTTGAATCGGTAAAGTAAAAGCCTATGGCTCCCAGCGTCATGCCCAGTACAACGAGTGGTTGCAACCGCTCGAACCTGCGTCGAAGAAAGCCGCCGATGGTTAATTTACCCCATCGGTCGTCGTACGCATAACCAATTACAAATCCCGATAGAAGAAAGAAAAAATCAACTGCCAGATAACCATGATTGACAACATTCTCAAAACGACTGCCGGCAAGAGGCTCGGCAAGGTGAAAGAATACCACGATAATAGCAGCTACGCCCCGAAGTCCGTCTAATATCTGATAATGCGGCTTTTCGCCAAGTTTGTTATTGTTCATCCTACTGCTTTAAATTTATACTCTTTCTCCAACTAATTTTTGATAACGATCCCATAAGTCGCAGATTTTCAAATACCACTTTTAAAGTCGGTAGCTCTTTTTACTCAGAGAATTTTTTATTTTTATAATTGCGCTTCTCCTTTCAGATAGCTTTCGGGATAACCGAATTACATGCATTATCATTCATATACCGTGAGCACGACACAAAAAAACTACATCATAAGACTTCAATACAGGAAGCTTTGATATGGTTCAATAGCATTTTTTACATCGATGATTTTTTTTGAGGAGCGAGAACTCTTATTATTTATCAAATCGGTAATCTGCTCAGAAGTTAGCATATTTCCTTCAATTTCAAGTGATAATTGAATCGGCTATATTCTGTTTGTAATTCAGGAAGGATTTAATTCGCTTTGCCGGTTTGATTCCGCCTGTTTTTTCAGAAAAAGGGGAAGTCAGTTATAAAATCTCACTTGTTATTTCATACGGTGGTTTCAACCTCTTTGAGTTGTGATAGTATCATTTGATAGTATCAAAGATAGACATTTCTACAGAGATGACAATATGGGTTCATTTTTAAAACTGCACCGAACGACCGGATTATGGGCATTTATATCCCCGATACCCTGAATATACCAATTGTGGGAGCTGTCACTGTCACCCTGCGACAAAGTGAATGCTGGAGAAATATCAATAACCCCGATAGCCCCCGAATATCCAATCAACAGGAATATTTTTTTTCTTTAAAAACTTATTTTTCCCCTTTCTCAACCTTCGTATAAAACCTGCACCCCCTGACACAACCTTATTCTCCTTTATTCCATAATCAGGGAATCAGTTTCCTTATTTTCCTCCATGCCAATTTAATGTTCCATGCTGAATAGTTCAAGTCTCCGCTTCGCTCAGACTTGCGCTAGACAAGGTTATCCACCGATTGCAAATTTACAAACTCGGACGAAATAGAAGATGATTTTATTTAAATCTAACTATACTATATTGTTTTGGTTCAATTAATGTGCAATTTGTGCAATAAATGTGCAATTCACTTTAACTGATAGTAAGCACCTGCCCCCTTTAGTCCACTTGCTTCAAATATTTTTAATTCAACTAGTTGAGTTAAATCGTTAGATGCCGTATTTCTTGAACATAAATTTATTTCTTGATACTTTTTATTTGTAATTTTGCCTTTTTCAATAACAAAATTTACGGCTTTAAGTTGACGGTTATTAAGTCCAAGTTTTATTAATTTATCTTCAGATAAATTATTTTTAAAAAGAGTAATCATTAATCCTCCATCTTGTTCCTTCATTTCAGGCTCGGGCAATTCTGCTTGTTTGCAAGTATCTAAGATTTTTATAGTTCCTCTGCCCCAAGAATCAATATATCCTCCTTTAAAACTCACATCTGCAATTATTGGGTTTCTTGGAAGTGATGAATGTGAACGTTTCAGTGCATCCAAAGTCAAACCGTTGGGTAGAGTTCCTTCATTCCAAATGCTGATTTTATCGTCATAAACTCGTATTTGAATTGGTGCTCCCATGTAATTCCTATGAATCAATGCATTTAAAAGCATTTCACGAATTGCTGGTACAGGATATTCTCCTTTCTCTATACGGTGCATACCTTCAAATTCAATCTGCCGGGTTAAAAACTTATGATTTAGTTGATTTAAAACAGCTTGAAGTAATACAATTAAATTTCCTTCTTCGGTTTCTTGAAATTTTAAATCGATATCATCTTTCCCAAATCGTCCAATTTTCACAAAAGTATTTGGGTAGAACTTAGCAGGTTCTTTCCCGAAAAGTATTATTGCTGCACGTTTAAGTTTTCCATTTTCGGTAAGTCTAAGTTTTTCAAATAATTCAGGCAATGGTAAACCTTCATTTTCTGGCAAACGACCGGCGTTTTCGGAAGCATTTAAAAATGTTGTTACCGATTTCTCATTAATATCTTCAAATCTTGCTCTTGGTTCAATCACATCGTCCCAGGTCTTGCCCGATTTTTTCAATAAGAACTCATTTAATGATGCTCCTGTTAATTCTTGCTTTGTACTTCCACTTCTAAAATAATACCTACCTCTTAATGAAATAGGAACAGAGTAGGAGTTTGTTATGATTTCAATAATATAATTTTCGCTTTCTTGGTGCAAATTTACTTCAACTGTAATACCCATAGCATTTCTAACCTTGTTGGGTATATCATCCATCAATCTTTTATAATCATTAACTCCAACAATATTTCCCTGATCATCTTTACCTATAAAAATCACACCACCTTGTGCATTTGCAAAACCGCAGACCCATTTCAGGTAGTCATCGTGCCAACTTTGTTTGTATTCTATGTTTTGTTGTTCGGGCATGTATTTGAGTCTTTAAATTGTACTTTGATAAATGAAACCAAATTTAATTGGACAAAATTAATAAAAAGTCGAAGTTATTAAAAATGTCCTTTTTTGACTAAGTTTTAAAACTAATCTCTCTTTCTCGTCCAGGTCTGACCATTTGCAGTATGTGGATAGTTCAAGAGTTCTGTGCGAAGTGGAGACTTCCCGAAGAAAAATCGGGACAAGTGAAATCAAAACCAAGGCAGTCTATAACTGATTATTTCTTAGGACGATTTTATATCAACGATCCCTTTCTCACCCGCAAAATCCAACCCACTATTATATTGATATTGCTCCGGACAGCATACAAAACCCCGACCCTTCAGATAAACAAACCTATTTAATTGTACGAATGATCATGCTTGAAGTTCGAACAAGCAATTCAGGTAATATTTTTAAATCTCAAGTTATAAGCTTCGGGTTAGCTACACAAGTCTCCACTTCGCTCAGACGTGCGCTAGACCAGTTTAATCTTACCCTATAGTAACAATCAGGGTTTTCACTTCAGAGGTTTCAACATTCGTTATGTTGAGTTCCGAACTGCCTTTCTGAAGGGCTTTAATGTGCACAACCCGGGGATTATTTTGAATACCTACAGGATCGACAGGCCATACACGAAGTTCAGCTGACAGGGCATTCGTGTTCGAAATAGTTAGTGTATAGTTGCCACAGCCGGATAAAATAGTATATTCTGATTCAGCTCCTACTGCCAGTCGTAGCACATCCGTTGTGGGCGATACAGTAAACAGGTAATGATCTACCACCTGAATATTGTAGATCACAGTAGGCCAGTAGTCTTTCAGATAATATAAATAAGCTTGTCCTTTCTTTTGACCCGTAATTTGCAGATTGTTTGCAGTTCCACCTATCTGGATGACCGATGCTGTATCCATAAGCGAATACAGCGGATTAGGATCAGTATTCGTTATAATTTTGGTATCGCCTGTTTTAACAAATACTAAATTTGTTACAGGATATACCCTGGCTATAAATTCATCGATAGTGACCTTGATTTCTACCTTGTTTTTATCCTTGTCTGTCAATGTGATAATTGCATTGCCAATATTGTAACCTGTAATATATAGCTTATTGTCAGTCAGTACATACTGAGCAACCGCCTCGTTTGAGCTGCTGGCGCTATATTTACCGGCACCCTTTATAACCGTAATTTCGGCATAGGGTTTATCCTTACTTAGAGTAAGAGTTGTACTGCTAACCACCAGTGGAGCATCTTTTTCAACAGTGCTGTTGTCTTTACAGGAAAACAAGATCAACGTGATTAGAAAACAGTAAAGGCATTTCATTTTTTTCATTTTTATAATTTATATTTTAGCATTACGTTGGATTTCAATCTGTCAACTTACAACCTGATCCTTTTTCATAAACGGCTGACGCTTCCATACCCGGGATATTTCATTTGAGGGAGCAATCCCCAATATCCCCGATAACCCCGATATCCCAGAATATCCACTCAACAGGAATATGTTTTTCTTTAAAACCTTATTTTTTCCCTTTTCAACCTTCGTAGAAAACCTGCGACCCCCTGAACCCAACCTTATTTTCCCTTATTTCATAATCCGGCAATAAGAAGCCTTATCTGGATTAAGGAATCACAATCAATGTCTTGAATGGAAAACTTGCTAAAAGCACCTCAGACAGATAATGAAATTAATGTGTATTAGACGTTCGGTTTTTGTTTTTTGTTGTCAAATTCAGTAATGTAAATTTCAAATTGCTCTTTAATTATTTTGTCTATATTTGAACGATTTGCACCCTCCCAATAATGTTGATAGTTTTCATATATTAAGTCATCTTTTGCCCAATATAGAAGTGAGAAATTTTGAAATTCTCTGTCCATATCAAGCTCATAGTAAATCTCTGTTAATTCTTTCAATATTCCAAAATAATTGTCTGGTTTATTTATGTTTGAATTGATTAAATAATAAACATAATTTTTTGTAGTTTTTCTTTTGTCTGAATAGTCAAGTTTTAAGTCTTCCAATACTTCCTTTGTCAAGTCCTGGAGTTCAAATTGATTAAAGGGTTTTGAAATTCCTGCAAGTTGATAAAGACTGATAGCTTCATAACCTACTTGCATCATTTCTATTGCCCATTCTGCCCAACTCTCATTAATGTCAGCATTACAAGCTTTTTCTTTTAAAATTCTATATGTTGATAATACAGGTTCTTTCATACATATTAATTGTCATACTTCCTAAAAGGATATGTTGTGTTTTCTCTGATTTATTACATTTCAAATATTCATTAACTATCACAGAATATTATTTCCCGTTCTCCCGGATATGATCATTAAATGTGCAAGAATCAGTGGTATGTAAGTGAAACCAAACTTCCGGTGTTACTGTTATATTGCTTTAACCACACCTACGGAAGGACAGTGAAACTTATTTCAAATGAATGTATTATGTTTGCATCCTCTTATTCCCGGTTGCTGCTGAAGAAATTCATGCTTCCGTTTTTTGTTTTTTTTAAATCTTATTTTCACTTTTTTCAACCTTCGTAGAAAACCTGCACCCCCCTGAACTCAACCTTATTCTCCTTTATTTCGGAATCCGGCAATCAGCAGCCAGGTCTTGTTTCAGGAATCCCACTCATTGTCTTGAGTGGAATACCTGTTAAATGCCCATCAGCCAGATAATGCATATAAACTGTCTGAATCAGAATCCGTCAGTAGACGGACAGGTTTTACTGAATTTTAGAATTTTCAGAATTAAGAGTAGGATGAATGATCAGTTTATACTGTAAGCTTGCTGCCCCAAAGTTTGTTAATAACCCCTTTCAAATTTATAGGCTACCACATAGTTTTTTGCTTGTGCCAAATGTACATCTTCCAGATGATTCAATGCTTTTAATTCAACAATTACTTTGTTCTCAACTACAAAATCTGCCCTACGTGTACCAACATGATTTCCTTCATAGTAAATCGCATGTTCTACTTCTCTGGCAAACTCTAATCCTGCACGTTGGAGCTCTATTGCCAGACAACGTTGATAAATTACTTCCTGAATTGCGGAGCTTCACGAATACCTTTAAAAAACAAACTCTACATGAGTAAAACCATTCCCTAACGTTGAATGTACTTTCATAGCACATCCAATCATCTTAAAAGTCAATTCGTCTTTTTCCATAATGAATTTATTTTCTTATTTTGTAAATTAAATAATTCTGTAAATTCTGATTCAGACAATTACCACAACGTAAATCCGGGAGTAATTTGTGACAACCCCGACTTCCCTTCTATTATACAATCAACAGGAATTCCGTTTTTCTTTAAAACCTTATTTTTCCCCTTTTTCACCCTTCGTTGATAACCAATACCCCCTGAACCCAACCTTATTCTCTTTTATTTCGTAATCTGGCCATTTACAGCATCATTCTCCTCTGGGCCTATTTATTGTTACATGCTGAATAGTTTGAGCGAAGCGGTAACATGGACTGAAAACCAGTACAGTTTTCAACTAGTTAAATTACAAAGTTATAAACTTTTCGGGTAATCAGCACACTTGTCCCGTTTTTTTCGGGAAGTCTCCGCTTCGCTCAGACGCGCGCTAGACAAGTCTTGCAATTATCTGAATTAAAAGGGTAAACACAATGACTGGAATTACAATGTTATATTCTTTTAATTTGAATTCTTTTCGTATAAATTTAATAGGTACATTAGTCCATAAACTGACAAATAATATTAATGCAGATAGGATTAAGAGTCCAGTTGCAATTAAATAGAAATTGTATGTATAGAAATAGTCAACCCTAATTAAAATTGGGTTTTTTAGAAGTTTGAGATTGAAATAAAAAAACTCCAGAAATACAGCGAAAATCATAATTTGTCTTTGTAACCAGAAAGTGGCTAATATCGTTAATGAATATGCCAGAAAATCGCTTACTAAAGAAGCAATATTTTTTCCAGTTTCAGATTCAGGAAGAATAAAAAGTGAAAAAAAATATCCAGTAGAGAATAAAATTACGATTCCCAGATAAAATTCTTTTTTCTTTTTTACTTCCTCTATTTCCTTATTCATATCACTTTTCTATTTTAGGTCTCTATAATTTTCTTCTGCCTGGAAGTAATAAAATTCTGATATCTATTTTTTTACAATTACCCGTAACTACTTAGTTTATGAGCCTTCGTTATACACCATATCCGGAATGTTCCATTTACAGGACCGTTCACTTTCTCCCTGCGACAAAATGAATGCTGGATCAATCCCCAATAACCCTGCTAATTCCGATATCCCCGAATATCCCTTCAACAGAAATCCCCGTTTTCTTTAAAACCTTATTTTTCTCTTTTCTCAACCTTCGTAGAAAACCTACGCTCCCTGAACCCAACCTTATTTCCTTTATTCCATAATCCGGTAATAAGTAGACTGGTCTGATTTACTGTATTCCACTTATTGTTTTGATTGGAATACCTGCTAAATGCCCATCAGCCAATAATGCCCATATTCTGTCTGAATCAGAATCCGTCAGTAGACGGACAGGTTTTACTGAATTTTAGAATTTTCAGAATTAAGAGTAGGATGAATGATCAGTTTATACTGTAAGCTCATTGCCCCAAAGTTTATCAATAACCCTTTTTCAAATTTATAGGCTACCACATAGTTTTTTGCTTGCGCCAATGTACATCTTCCAGATGATTCAATGCTTTTAATTCAACAATTACTTTGTTCTCAACTACAAAATCTGTCCTACGTGTACCAACATGATTTCCTTCATAGTAAATCGCATGTTCTACTTCTCTGGCAAACTCTAATCCTGCACGTTGGAGCTCTATTGCCAAACAACGTTGATAAATTACTTCCTGAATTGCGTAGCTTCACGAATACCTTTAAAAAATAAACTCTACATGAGTAAAACCATTCCCTAACGTTGAATGTACTTTCATAGCACATCCAATAATCTTAAATGTCAATTCGTCTTTTTCCATAATGAATTTATTTTCTTATTTTGTAAATTAAATAATTCTGTAAATTCTGATTCAGACAATTACACAAAGTAAATGCAGGAGTAATAAATGCATATTGCACATAAAACTACCAATTACTGTACATAGACTTGAAGGCGGTCGTTGTTAGTAAGTTTACACAATGTCTTGTTGTTCAATGCTTTTAGATTTATTTAATGGTAACTCTCTTATTTCTTCGAGTTTTTTCATAAATTCCTTTATTTCATTAACATCTGAAAGTTTAAATTTCGTGAAATTACATTTCTCAAAAATAGTATTAGGTGAGAATGAATCATCTATCTTAGTATTTATAGTTAAGCTTTTATCGATGTATTTGTCAATCATTATAAATATTTCTTCAGGTTTATCAATTCTACAACCTTTGAAGATACATTCTGAGATAAAGTTGTTAAATACGATGTTATTAAACACAGAACCACTAAAATCTACAGATTTAAATAAGTTTATATTAGTAAAATCACAATTACTTAAATTTGAAAGTAAAAATTTTGATTCAATAATAGCAGAATTCTTGAATGTGCAATTTCGAAAAATACAACAAATAAAATTTGATTCAAATAAATCCCTATCATCAAAAGAAACATTATAAAATTTACAATGAATAAAGTTGGCTGCTATTAGCTCGTTTTTTTCGTTTTGTGTTTTACCTTTAAATTCTTTATCTTTAAATTCAACCATTGAAAATGACGTTTGGTGTAATTTTACGCCATATAAACTGTTATTTCTAAAAAAAGAAGTCCTTATTTCAGCTTTCCCAAGTTCACAATCATCAAGAATACTATTTGAGATGCTACCTAAATAGGTGAAACTAAAATTAGCACCTGTAAAATCACAAAAATCAAGATTTTGACCAGATAAGTTTGAACTTGATAAATCTGCATTGAGTCCTTTGAATGGATTTTTTGAATCTATTATAAATAAATAGTTGATTATGGTTCTGATAACTGTCGAGTTAAAATCACTAGCAGCTTTAGTGTAGATATTAGTTTCACTCCTTATATAGCTACACAAAATATTAAATACTACTTCAGCATACTTTTCTCTATCTTCTTTTGCTATTTGTACCAATTCAGAAACACCACCAAGAATAATAGGCTCTTTATTATTACCTAAATGTTCAATTGCATTTTTAAATCTTTCATCGATTTGAGATTTTCTGGCTAATTCTATTTGTTCACCTTGTTTGTCTACACTCTTTTCAGTAATTAAGGCTCTTCTACTAGAAATTATAAGTCCGTAAAATATTCAAATGCCTCCTAATATGCTTAGAAGTAGTTTGGTAAGTTCCCCAACTCTGTCTTTGTTGTCAGGAAATAAAAACAATGAAATTTCGTTATAATATAGGAAATACATAAATATCACTGTTGTCGCTAAAATAGCCAAAAGAAAATCACCAAATTTTTTCATTGAGTTGATTTGAATTAATTCCGTTATAATTTACCAAATCTTAGTTCACGAAGTTTTTTATAATTTTATTTTTAATTCTTATGGTATAAATTCTCGTTTTCTTCTTTTAAAAGACAGTCAACATCTGTCATCACTTGTTTCTCTTTTTATTTTTAATACTGTCGCTTAACGACTGGACTATTTATTATTGTCGGTTCCTGATAATGACAGATAGAATAACCTGCATATTGGCCTTACCATGCAAATTTGCGATAATGGGGTTATAGCGTCTTGATCCATCTGCTACTATTGGTTTTTATTTCTTCCATTTAGCCGGACAGCAAAATGCCTTAAGATATAATGAACAATGCATGTTGGTGATTATCTGTACCATTAATAATAATGGGCACATAATTACTCAATTACAGTATGTAAATTTTGAGTCGCCATTCTCAATAAGTCTTCATTGTTTATTTAAATCACGCATCTCCGTTAATTCGCAAATCGAAGTATATTCTTTTCGTCAAATTCATTTTTAGTTTAAAAAAACAAGTTCCTCCATCATTGACCTTTCCAGCTATCTGAAGCTTAAATTCTTCGCCGATATTAAAAACAGATTTATTACAAATACAATTTATCCATACAACTATCTCTTTATTCAAATTTATAGTTGCGATGCATTGTTTATAATAGTTGCTATTATTTTTGGTCTTTAATTGAGGATCCTTCGACATGCAGTAAACTAACAAACTATCAATTTGAGTTAATTCACTGTTGTCTAAATTATAAGGTTTAGAATTTTTAAATAATGAAGAATCAATAGATTGACAATATGAAAATAACGCATAGTTATTAAACTTCTTACTGTCAAAATGGATGATGTCAGGTAATTCTGTTCTTACAACTTTGATTTTATAACGATCTTCGTCGATAATCTCAATATAATTATCTTTTATGATTGCAATTTTACTTTTTATATCTTTAAATAAGTTTCTGCTAAAGTGAATCGTGTCGTTCAGAATAATAAATTTTCCTTTTCGTTGTTCTATATCGTTATTTTCGGTAGATTTAAATGTTCTTGTAAATATATAGATGCTATCAGAAAACAAATACAATTTCTCTGATACAGAATCCCCCAAAAAATCACGGTGTAGATTTTCTGCAAATAAAATTTCTCTCTTTTCATACTTATTGCATGAATAACAACTGATTATTAGTATTGAAACAATAACTATCTTATTAGAAATCTGTTTTAGATTCAACATATTTTTTTATCTGTATGCACTTAAATTTAACCGTTACCTGTCAATTTTCAATATAATCTTTTAATCGTTACCCATGTGTCCTTATAAAAACTTTTGTATTTGCGTTATTAAATCTCTATTATTAAGCCTTATTTTCTTGCTTAAATCTATTCCATTTTCAACTTCACTTTCCACCCATGATCAAACCATTTTAATCCCTAAATATAAGGAATCCTCCATATCATACTTCCCGGTATTTTCCACCCTCACCCGCTGCTACTTCACAAACAGAATTACTAAAATTGCAAGCAAAATACTATCTTCTCTTCATAAAGAATATCCAAATGTTTCTTTCCTTTAAATTCCGCTCAAATATAATGACATTCTTTTAATTAACAGTGTATTTATTTGCTTAATTTACATTTTAATTAAATAGAGGTGAGAGGTGAAGGCAAGAAGTGAGGAATGAGAGGTGAGGAATGAGAGGAATGAGGAATGAGGAGCAAGCAAAAAGTTGAACGCGGAACCTGGAACACGGAACACGGAACCAATCAACCAATTTCCCTCTGTTTTTCACCTGAAAACGTCCACTATTGATTAGGCATTGGTTGGGGGTTGGTAGGGGGTTGGTTGGGCCTTGGTTGGGCCCCGGCCCTCTGAGCGCTCAACCAAAACCCAGGAAACCCCCATAGATTTTCCAATGAAGGAAAAGCATTAGGTGGAGAGAAATAGGAAGAATGAAGAGAAGAACCCCCGGCCCCTGAAGGGGTGGAAAAGAAGAGAAGGAAGTTGGTAGTCCCGAAGAATCGGGATGTCGCAAGCTCCATTGGTAGAATTGAGGAGTGAGAAGTGAGGAGAGAGGTGAGTAAGAGGAAAGATGTCGGCAGAAAATTGACCGTATTAATATATGAGGGGAGAAGCATAAAAAATGGAGTAATAAATAAGGTGTAGGTCCGTGTTGAGGGAAAGGTTACACAATTAGGGAAACAGGAGGCTAAAAAGGTATAAACTGAATTCTCGGGAAGCGGTTGGGTTAGACTAAGTACATGATTGATAACCCTGATTCGGGCGGCGGACGGGCGAATTGGACGTGGAAAGACATGTTTAACAACAGAAATTAAAATTTTTGCGGTGAGGCTATTGTGGTTTAAAATATTATGTCTATCTTTGCAACCCATTTTGGATAAAAATCAAAGGGATAGAAATAAAGCAATTAAAGTTTAAAAAAACAAAGTAAAATGCCTACAATTCAGCAATTAGTTAGAAAAGGAAGAGCAGAACTCATTGACAAAAGCAAGTCGCCTGCGTTGGATTCATGTCCACAGCGTCGTGGTGTTTGTGTTCGTGTGTACACTACAACTCCTAAAAAACCGAACTCGGCTATGCGTAAAGTAGCTCGTGTACGTTTGACTAACCAAAAAGAAGTGAATGCCTACATCCCTGGTGAAGGACACAACTTACAGGAGCACTCGATCGTCATGGTTCGCGGTGGTCGTGTAAAAGACCTACCGGGAGTACGTTATCACGTGGTTCGTGGAACTCTCGATACAGCCGGCGTCGCAGGCCGTACTCAACGCCGTTCGAAATACGGAACAAAACGCCCAAAACCAGGACAGGCCGCTAAGGGAGCTCCAGCAAAAGGTGCAAAAAAGAAATAAGTAGAATACTGAAATCGGGTTGATACGCTTTTCAACGTAAGCAGATGGTCAACCGCAAACGATTCAAAATTCCTTTCAAACAACTAACAAAAATCAAGTTTAAACACTTGTTTGAGTTTTAGGTAGCAGATGAAAGGTTGAGTAAATGGCTCGGAGGAGCCGTTGAAGTAAGACTAACAGCAACCAAAAAACAAAAACGGAAATTTTAAGTAAAAATGAGAAAATCGAAACCAAAAAAGAGGGTCGTATTACCTGATCCGGTTTTCAATGAATCAATGGTCACAAAATTTGTGAATCACTTGATGTATGATGGCAAGAAATCAACTGCCTTCGACATTTTTTATTCATCGCTCGAAACAGTGAAAGCTAAGCTTCCGAACGAAGAAAAATCCCCACTTGAAGTTTGGAAAAAAGCCCTCGAAAACATTACTCCTCTTGTAGAAGTAAAATCCCGTCGTGTAGGTGGTGCTACTTTCCAGGTCCCAACAGAAATCCGTGCAGATCGCAAGGAATCCATTTCAATGAAAAATCTTATATTGTACTCTCGCAAACGCGGAGGACGCTCGATGGCTGATAAACTGGCTGCCGAGATTGTTGACGCATTCAATAACCAGGGTGGTGCTTTCAAACGTAAGGAAGATATGCACCGTATGGCTGAAGCCAACCGCGCGTTTGCACACTTTAGATTTTAATTGAATCAACATTATTTAAAAAGAAAATCGTAGTTAACAAATGGCTAAAGGAGATTTAACATATAATAGAAACATCGGTATCATGGCGCATATCGACGCCGGAAAGACAACTACTTCCGAGCGTATCCTGTTCTACACCGGTTTGACACACAAAATCGGTGAAGTACATGATGGGGCTGCTACCATGGACTGGATGGAACAAGAACAAGAACGTGGTATCACTATCACTTCGGCTGCTACAACAACCTCTTGGGATTATCTGGGTGAAAAATATAAAATTAACCTGATAGACACTCCGGGACACGTTGACTTTACAGTTGAGGTGGAACGTTCGTTACGTATTTTGGATGGTGCTGTCATGACTTTATGTGCAGTGGGTGGTGTTGAACCACAATCTGAAACCGTATGGCGTCAGGCTGATAAATACAATGTACCCCGTATCTGTTTTGTAAACAAAATGGACCGTTCGGGAGCTGACTTCTACGATGTAGTGCGTCAGATCAAGGACGTATTGGGTGCTAAGCCATGTCCTATTCAAATTCCAATCGGCGCTGAAGAAAAATTCAAAGGCGTGATCGATTTAGTGATGATGAAAGCGATCCTTTGGCATGATGAAACCATGGGAGCCCAGTATGACGTGGAAGAAATTCCAGCCGACTTATTGGAAGAAGCTAAGGAATGGAGAGATAAAATGCTCGAAATTGTAGCTGAATATGATGATGTATTGATGGAAAAATATTTTGACGATCCTACCACTATCACTGTAGACGAAATCAAAGTAGCTATTCGTAAGGCAACCCTTTCGATGGAAATCAATCCTGTTATTTGTGGTTCGGCTTTCAAGAATAAAGGGGTACAAACTATGCTTGATGCAGTATGTGCGTACCTTCCAAGTCCGTTGGATACACCCGAAACAATCGGTTTTGATCCACGTGACCCTGAAAAACAAGTGGTTCGCCACCCGGATGCCAATGAGCCTTTGTGTGCATTAGCATTTAAGATTGCAACCGACCCTTATGTTGGCCGTTTGTGTTTCTTCCGTGTGTACTCAGGAAAACTGGAAGCAGGATCTTACGTATACAATACCCGTTCTGACAAAAAAGAACGTATTTCACGTATCTTCCAAATGTTCTCCAACAAACAAAATCCCGTTGACATGATTTCAGCCGGTGATATTGGTGCAGGAGTAGGTTTTAAAGATATCCGTACCGGTGATACATTGTGTGACGAAGCTCACCCGATTACCATCGAATCTATGGATTTCCCTAAACCGGTTATCGGAATCTCTATTGAGCCTAAAACTCAGAAAGATCTTGATAAATTAGGCATTGGATTATCCAAGCTGGCTGAAGAAGATCCAACGTTTACCGTTCATACCGAAGAACAATCGGGTCAGACGATCATTAGTGGAATGGGTGAACTTCACCTTGAAATCATTATCGACCGTTTACGTCGTGAGTTTAAAGTAGAATGTAACCAGGGTCGTCCTCAGGTATCCTATAAAGAAGCCATTACCCAGGCTGTGACAATACGTGAAACGTATAAGAAACAATCGGGTGGTCGTGGTAAGTTTGCCGATATGATTGTCAAAGTTGAACCAAAAGATAAAGATTTTGAAGGTGCTTTACAATTTGTCGATTCAGTGAAAGGTGGTAACATTCCAAAAGAATTTATCCCTTCTATCCAGAAAGGTTTCGGACTTGCCATGAAGAATGGTGTATTGGCCGGCTTCCCGTTGGATTCATTGAAAGTGACTGTTCTAGACGGATCATTCCACGCAGTGGATTCGGATCAGTTATCATTCGAAATCTGTGCTCAGATCGCTTATAAAAACGCTTGTGCCAAAGCACGTCCTGTTCTGTTGGAACCAATCATGAAAATGGAAGTGGTAACACCGGAAGAAAACATGGGTGATGTGATCGGCGATTTAAACAAACGTCGTGGTCAGGTTGAAGGAATGGAATCGAGCCGTTCAGGAGCCCGTGTGGTAAAAGCAAAAGTTCCGTTGTCCGAAACATTCGGCTATGTAACCGCTTTACGTACGATCAGCTCAGGACGCGCCACATCGTCAATGGAATTCGATCATTATGCTGAAGTAACGAATTCTATCGCGAAAGTGGTAGTAGCCGATGCTAAGGGTAAGGTAGAACTTCTATAAGAATTTACTATTTTTTCATTTACTATTTTAAATGAAATAGAATACTTGAAATTGATTCGCGGTTAGCGAATGACTCTTAACCGGAATCAATTTCATACAACTAACATAACTAACTTCATAAACGACAATGAGTCAAAAAATCAGAATCAAATTAAAATCTTACGATCACAACCTGGTTGATAAATCGGCCGAAAAGATTGTAAAGACAGTAAAAGCTACCGGTGCCATAGTAAGCGGACCAATTCCATTACCAACACACACCCGTATTTTTACCGTGAACCGTTCAACTTTTGTGAATAAAAAATCACGTGAACAATTCCAACTTTCATCGTACAAACGTTTGATCGACATTTACAGCTCAACCAGCAAAACGGTAGATGCTCTAATGAAACTGGAATTGCCTAGCGGAGTTGAAGTAGAAATTAAAGTTTAAGACTACCTCTAACCCCTAAAGGGGGATTTAGTACGTGTAGTTTTTAGAATATTATTTAATTAAAAACAGGGCCGATCCCCCATTCGGGGTTAGGGGTCTATCAAAAACAACAATTGAAATGCCAGGATTATTAGGAAAAAAAATCGGAATGACATCCGTTTTCAGTGCCGATGGTAAAAATGTACCATGCACCGTTATCGAAGCAGGTCCTTGTGTTGTTACTCAAATCAAAACTGTAGAAACAGACGGTTACGAAGCTATACAGGTAGGCTTTCAGGTTAAAACTGACAAGCACACCAACAAAGCGGAACAAGGTCGTTTTAAAGCAGCCGGAGTAGCGCCACAGAGACACTTGGTTGAGTTCAAAGGATTCGAAAACGAAATCAAATTGGGTGATGCTATCACTTGTGAAATGTTTGAAGCAGACACGTTTGTCGACGTGGTAGGAACTTCAAAAGGTAAAGGATTCCAGGGAGTTGTAAAACGTCATGGTTTCGGCGGTGTTGGACAGGCCACTCACGGTCAATCTGACCGTCAACGTCACCCGGGTTCATTGGGAGCTTCTTCGTATCCATCCCGTGTATTCAAAGGAATGCGAATGGGTGGTCACATGGGCGACGAAAAAGTCACCATGCAAAACTTACAGATAATAAAAGTAATTCCGGAACATAATTTGATTATGATCAAAGGTTCGGTTCCAGGAGCTAAAGGTTCAATCGTAATCATTAATAAATAACCATGGAACTGAATATAGTAAATATTAAAGGAGAAGACACAGGAAGAAAAGTATCGTTGAACGATACGATCTTCGGTATTGAGCCAAATGACCATGCTATTTATTTAGATGTGAAACTTTATATGGCCAATCAACGTCAGGGAACTCACTCGTCAAAAGGCAGAAGCCAGTTGTCGGGTAGTACCAGAAAACTGGGAAAACAAAAAGGCGGCGGCGGTGCACGTCCGGGCGATATCAAATCTGGTATTCGTGTGGGTGGTGGTCGTATGTTCGGTCCGACTCCCCGTGATTATAACATGAAGTTGAATAAGAAAGTGAAACAACTGGCTCGTCGCTCAGCTTTATCATATAAAGCAAAAAACAACGAGATTACAGTCGTTGAAAACTTGAATTTTGCCGCTCCAAAAACAAAGGATTTTGTAGCAATGGCAAAAAGTTTACAAGTAGCTGATAAAAAGCCGTTAATAATTTTAGCAGACGCAAATAAAAACGTATATTTGTCGGCTCGTAATTTATCAAACGTGAAAGTTGTAACAGTGTCTGAATTAAGTACTTATACTGTACTTAACGCTAAGACACTTGTGTTAACTGAAGAATCGGTTGCAGCATTAGAACTAATTTTTAAAGCATAAGGAGACAGAATATGGGAATTATCATAAAACCAATCGTTACAGAAAAGATGACTCAACTGGGCGACAAACTGAATCGCTATGGCTTTAGAGTTCAAAAAAGCGCCAACAAGATTGAGATCAAACAGGCTGTTGAAGCTATGTATGATGTCACTGTAAATGAAGTAAATACCTTAATTGTAGCACCAAAGAAAAAGAGTCGTTTTACCAAAGGCGGCGTGATCAGCGGAAGTTCATCGGCTTATAAAAAGGCGATCGTTACAGTGAAAGATGGAGAAAAAATAGATTTTTATAGCAATATTTAATAAGAAAAATGGCTGTACGTAAACTAAGACCCACAACACCGGGGCAAAGACACAAGGTTATTGGTACGTTCGACACAATTACTGCGAATGCACCAGAGAAATCTCTTGTTGTAGGCGGATCAAAATCCGGAGGTCGTAACCACGATGGTAAGATGACCATGCGCTACCTCGGTGGCGGACACAAGAAGAAATATAGAGTAATTGACTTCAAACGTAACAAAGACGGTGTCCCCGCAACTGTTAAAGAAATCGAATATGATCCGAATCGTTCGGCTCGTATCGCATTGCTTTATTATGCTGACGGAGAAAAAACTTACATAATTGCACCTAATGGGTTGCAGGTTGGTCAAACAATCGTTTCGGGCGCTGATGCAGCTCCTGAAGTAGGCAATACATTACCATTGCTAAACATTCCACTGGGTACGATAATTCATAGCATTGAATTACGCCCGGGTCAAGGTGCCGCGATGGTACGTTCGGCAGGAACCTTTGCACAACTTACATCACGTGAGGACAAATATGCAATTGTCAAATTACCTTCGGGTGAAGTTCGGAAAATTCTTTCAACATGTAAAGCTACGATTGGTAGTGTTGGAAATTCGGACCACGCTCTGGAAAGATCAGGAAAAGCAGGTCGCACACGCTGGCTTGGACGTCGCCCACGCGTTCGTGGTGTTGCTATGAACCCGGTAGATCACCCGATGGGTGGTGGAGAAGGCCGTGCTTCAGGAGGACACCCTCGTTCACGCAAAGGCTTGTTAGCTAAGGGATTCAAAACACGTTCCGTGAAAAAGCAATCAAGTCAATATATTATTGAAAGAAAGAAAAAATAATCGAAAAATTAAGTAAATAATATGAGCCGTTCATTAAAAAAAGGACCATTCATCAACTTGAAGCTTGAGACGAAAGTTTTAGCCATGAATGAAGGCGGTAAAAAAACCGTTATCAAAACATGGGCTCGTGCTTCAATGATATCACCTGATTTTGTAGGTCACACAATTGCAGTTCACAATGGTAATAAGTTTATCCCCGTATATGTAACCGAAAATATGGTAGGACACAAGTTAGGTGAATTTTCACCAACTCGTAACTTCCGCGGACATGGTGGTAAGAAGAAATAATCCATTGAAATTTTAAATCAGAAAAAAATAAACATTTCAAGAAAATGGGTGCAAGAAAAAAAATATCAGCCGAAGAAAGAAAAGAAGCCAGTAAGACTCTTTACTTTGCTAAGCTCAACGGAGTTCCTACCTCACCACGCAAAATGCGTCTTGTTGCCGATTTGATTCGGGGCATGGAGGTAAACAAAGCCTTGAGCGTACTAAAGTTCTCGTCGAAAGAAGCTTCGGGACGATTAGAAAAACTGCTTAAATCAGCGATTGCCAATTGGGAAACCAAAACAGAGCAAAAAGCTGACAACGCAAACTTATATGTTAGTGGTATTTCAGTGGATTCAGCTACTATGTTGAAACGGTTACGTACCGCACCACAAGGACGCGGTTACCGGGTTCGCAAACGTTCAAACCACGTAACATTGTTTGTTGATTCAAAGAATACCGTTGACTCGAAAGCTACCGTTGAACCAACGAGTACCGTTGAGCCAAAGAATACTAACGATAACAAAATTTAATTGCCAGATGGGACAAAAAATAAATCCAATAAGTAACCGCTTAGGAATCATACGTGGATGGGATTCAAACTGGTATGGTGGCAACAATTATGGTGACACCTTACTGGAAGATCACAAGATCAGAAAATATCTCAATGCCCGTCTTGCAAAAGCAAGCATTTCGCGAATTGTTATTGAACGTACGCTGAAACTGGTTACTATCACTGTTTGTACAGCCCGTCCCGGTATCATTATCGGAAAAGGTGGACAAGAAGTTGATAAACTGAAAGAAGAATTGAAGAAAATTACTGATAAAGAAGTTCAAATCAATATCTTCGAAATAAAACGTCCTGAACTGGATGCCGTGATTGTTGCAAACAACATCGCCCGTCAGGTAGAAGGAAAAATCGCTTACCGTCGCGCCACCAAAATGACGATCGCTTCAACCATGAGAATGGGAGCAGAAGGAATCAAGGTTCAGTGTTCAGGTAGGTTGAATGGTGCCGAGATGGCCCGTTCGGAAATGTATAAGGAAGGAAGAACTCCTTTACATACCTTTAGAGCCGATATCGATTATGCGCATGCAGAAGCAATGACAAAAGTCGGTATTATCGGAATCAAAGTATGGATTTGCCGTGGAGAGATCTATGGTAAAAAAGACTTAGCTCCAAACTTTACAGCAACCAAGGAAGCATCCCGCGGTGGCGATCGTTACAACAACGACCGTGGCGGAGATCGCAAAGATCGTAATGACCGTGGTGGTAAAGGTGGTTTTAAAAAGAGAAAAATTTAACTGTTATAAATGAATTTGATTTAAGGAAATATAGATATTATGTTACAACCTAAAAAAACAAAGTTCAGGAGACAGCAGAAAGGGCGCATGAAAGGAAATGCCCAAAGAGGTGCTCAGTTGGCGTTCGGATCTTTTGGAATAAAATCATTAGAATCAAAATGGTTAACCGGTCGTCAAATTGAAGCCGCCCGTATTGCTGTTACCCGTTATATGCAAAGACAAGGTCAAATCTGGATTCGAGTTTTCCCGGATAAACCAATTACAAAGAAACCAGCCGAAGTACGTATGGGTAAAGGTAAAGGTGCTCCCGAAGGTTTCGTGGCTCCAGTTACTCCAGGTCGTATGATCTTCGAAGTGGAAGGTGTATCCTTTGAAATCGCTAAAGAAGCATTGCGTTTAGCTGCTCAAAAACTACCCGTAACTACCAAATTCGTAGTACGTCGGGATTATGATTCAACTACTGTAATCGTGTAAGGAAAATGAAAACAAGAGAAATTAAAGAATTAAATAACAAGGAGATTCTAGAACGCATGGATGTTGAAAAAGGACACCTGGTTCGTTTGAAATTGAATCATGCCATTTCTCCACTTGATAATCCATTGCAAATCAAAGAGGTTCGTAGAACAATCGCCCGTTTTGCTACTGAGTTACGTCAGAGAGAAAATAATCTATAAAATTCAGACCCCTGATGGAAACAAGAAATTTAAGAAAAGAAAGAACAGGTGTTGTTTTCAGCAACAAAATGGATAAAACCATCACGATTGCTGTTAAATGGAAAGAAAAACACCCTATTTACGGAAAATTCGTAAATAAGACCAAGAAATACCACGCTCATGACGAGAAAAACGACTGCAACATTGGAGACACTGTGCGCATTATGGAAACCCGCCCGCTGAGTAAATTAAAGAGATGGAGATTAACCGAAATTATCGAAAGAGTTAAGTAATTATGATACAACAAGAATCAAGACTCGTAGTCGCCGACAACAGTGGAGCAAAAACATGCCTCTGTATACGCGTATTGGGAGGAACCAGCAAACGTTACGCTACATTAGGCGATATTATTGTTGTTGCCGTGAAGAGTGTTATCCCTTCGAGCGACATCAAGAAAGGTATTGTTTCAAAAGCCGTTATCGTTCGTACGAAAAAAGAAATCCGCCGTCAGGATGGATCTTACATTCGTTTCGATGATAATGCCTGTGTATTGCTAAACAATGCAGGTGAAATCCGGGGTAGCCGTATCTTCGGCCCTGTAGCACGCGAATTGCGTAGCACAAATATGAAAATCATATCACTTGCACCAGAAGTGCTTTAATCTTCGAAACATAAATTAGTGATGAGCAAATTACATATAAAAAAAGGTGATACAGTTTACGTAAATACCGGAGTTGACAAAGGCAAAACCGGTCGCGTGTTAGAAGTTCTTGTGAAAGACAAACGCGCTATCGTAGAAGGTGTTAATTTGGTGTCAAAGAGCACCAAGCCTAATGCGAAAAGTCCTCAAGGTGGAATAATCAAAAAGGAAGCTACCATCCATATTTCAAATTTAAATCCGGTTGAGAATGGGAAACCTGTTCGCGTTGGACGCAAATTGAATGCTGAAGGGAAATTAGTTCGTTTTTCTAAAAAATCAGGAGGAGAGATTTAAGAATGAATACAGCAAGTTTAAAACAAGATTACAGAGAACGTATCGTTCCGATCTTACAAAAAGAATTTGGTTACAGCTCTGTTATGCAGGCTCCAAAACTAGAAAAAATAGTTCTGAATCAAGGATTGGGAATAGCCGTTGCCGATAAGAAAATTATCGAAGTGGCTATCAACGAAATGACCACCATTACCGGTCAGAAAGCCGTTGCTACCATGTCTAAGAAAGATATATCCAACTTCAAGTTACGTAAAAAAATGCCGATTGGTGTTCGTGTTACCTTACGTGGAGATCGCATGTATGAATTTCTGGAAAGACTGGTTCGCGTGGCTTTACCCCGTACCCGTGACTTTAGAGGAATTGAAAATAAATTTGATGGCCGCGGAAATTATACCCTGGGGATCACCGAACAGATTATTTTCCCCGAAATCAACATTGAAGGAATTACCCGTCTGTTGGGTATGAACATCACTTTTGTGACAACAGCAACCACCGATGAAGAAGGTTTTGCCTTGTTGAAAGAATTCGGATTACCTTTCAAAAAAAACTAATTTAGACATACAATGGCAAAAGAATCAATGAAAGCCCGTGAGGTGAAAAGAGCCAAAATGGTTGCTAAATACGCTGAAAAACGTGCAAAATTTATCGCTGAAGGCAATTACGAAGGTCTTCAATCGATTCCAAAAAACGCTTCACCGGTACGTTTGCACAATCGTTGCAAAATTACAGGCCGTCCTAAAGGATATATGCGTCAGTTTGGAGTTTCACGTATTCAATTCCGCGAAATGGCATCCAACGGTTTAATCCCCGGTGTAAGAAAAGCAAGCTGGTAATGTTTGGTGTAAGTAAATAAGTTCATTAAGTGAAGTAAGTTGATTCAGTTAATTGGTTTAACAACCAAACAACCGGTCAACTTAATCAACTTAATCAACCGCTCAACTTAATCAACCAACTACCAAAGACAAAGAAATATTAAATATTGTCCCGGAAATCGGGATCAATTTAAAACAATAATATGACAGATCCAATAGCAGATTATCTAACCCGATTAAGGAACGCCATTAAGGCAAGCCACCGTGTTGTGGAAATTCCAGCATCGAATTTGAAAAAAGAATTGACCCGGATATTGCACGAAAAAGGCTATATCTTAAACTACAAGTTTGTAGAAGAGGGTCCTCAGGGCACCATTAAGATTGCCTTGAAGTACGATCAGGTTAACAAAGTTAGCTCGATAAAAAAAATGATCAGAGTTTCATCTCCCGGTCTACGTCAATACGTTGGTTACAAAGATATGCCCCGTGTATTGAATGGATTAGGTATTGCGATTCTTTCTACATCTAAAGGAGTTATCACCAACAAAGAGGCGCTCGACTTAAAAGTGGGTGGCGAAGTATTGTGTTACATTTATTAATCGTAGGAGGAAAGTAATATGTCAAGAATAGGAAAATTACCCATAAACGTACCAGCCGGAGTTACTATTTCGGTACAGGATACGTTGGTTACCGTAAAAGGTCCAAGAGGAGTGCTAACTCAAGAAATAGATCCACATATCACCGTGACTGTTGAAGAAGGCCTTTGCCACGTTTCGCGTCATGATGAAGAGAAACAAAATCGTGCATTTCATGGTTTATACCGGTCTTTGATTCACAATATGGTTGTCGGAGTATCGGAAGGTTACAAGAAAACAATGGAACTGGTCGGAGTCGGTTATCGTGTATCGAACCAGGGACAGGTGTTGGAATTCGCTTTAGGATATACTCACAATATCTTTTTGAGTTTACCCGATATTATCAAAATCGAAACAAAGAGCGAACGTAACCAGAATCCGGTGCTTATACTGGAAAGTTGTGACAAACAACTGATTGGACAGGTTTGTGCTAAGATTCGTTCATTCCGTAAACCGGAACCTTACAAAGGAAAAGGTGTTAAATTCGCGGGTGAAGTACTTCGCCGCAAAGCAGGTAAATCTGCTGGTAAATAATTTACGTAAACTTGTGAAATTATGACAGGAAATACAAATAGAAGAATCAGAATAAAAGCACATATCCGTCACAGAGTGACCGGAACTGCTCTAAGACCACGCATGACAGTATTCAGAAGCAATACTCAGATTTACGTTCAACTTATTGATGACGTAACCGGAGTTACTTTGGCTGCAGCATCATCGCTGGGAGTAAAAGAAAAAGCAACTAAAATAGAACAAGCTGCAAAAGTTGGCACTCTGGTAGCGAAAGCTGCCAAAGAAGCCGGAATTACAGAAGTGGTATTCGACCGTAACGGTTATTTATACCACGGTAGAGTTAAACAATTAGCTGACGCCGCTCGCGAAGCAGGGCTTAAATTTTAATCAAGTATGGCAACAAATATGAATAAAGTGAAATCGACCAACGATTTGGAATTGAAAGACCGTTTGGTAGCCGTTAATCGTGTAACAAAAGTTACAAAGGGTGGACGTACCTTCAGCTTTTCGGCAATCGTTGTTGTTGGAAATGAAGATGGAATTGTAGGTTGGGGACTTGGAAAAGCGGGTGAAGTCACTGCTGCTATTGCCAAAGGAACTGAAGCTGCAAAGAAAAACCTGATTAAAGTGCCTTTGTTGAACGGAACTATTCCTCACGAACAAGTTTCTAAATTTGGCGGTGCTCAGGTGTTTATTCACCCGGCTTCTCACGGTACAGGTGTAAAAGCCGGTGGTGCCATGCGTGCAGTACTTGAAAGTGTTGGTATTACCGATGTATTGGCAAAATCAAAAGGTTCATCGAATCCTCATAACCTGGTGAAAGCAACTATTGCTGCATTAGGCGAATTACGTGATGCCCATATGGTCGCTCAAAACAGAGGTGTTTCACTTGACACAGTGTTTAACGGTTAAATCGAAAAAATTATGGCAACAATAAAAATTAAGCAAGTAAGAAGTAAAATCAGATGTCCTAAAGTTCAGAAACTGACTTTGGAAGCATTAGGTTTGAAAAAGATGAATGCCGTAGTTGAACACGAAGCCACTCCCCAGATTTTGGGAATGGTTGCCGCAGTTCATCACCTGGTAGAAGTGATCAAATAATATTATTCAAAGACTCTTTAAAAAAAAAGATATGAATTTAAGTAATTTAACCCCGGCAGCAGGTTCCACACAAACCAGAAAACGAATCGGTCGCGGTACCGGTTCCGGATTAGGCGGCACTTCTACCAAAGGGCACAAAGGACAGAAATCACGTTCGGGATATTCCAAGAAAATTGGATTTGAAGGCGGTCAAATGCCAATTCAACGTCGTTTACCGAAATTTGGTTTTAAGAATATTAATCGTGTAGAATACAAAGCCATCAATCTTGATACGTTGCAGATTATTGCAGAAAGCAGGAATTTGACTAAAATTGGTCTTGTAGAATTGAGAGAAGCAGGTTTTCTTTCAAAAACAGCATTGGCAAAGATTTTAGGCAAAGGAATTCTGACTGCAAAAATTGAAGTTGAAGCAAATGGATTTTCTAAATCGGCCGAAGAAGCAATCGTAGCCGCAGGTGGAACAGTAGTAAAACTATAATCGGATGAAACTCATAGAGACAATCAAAAATATCTGGAGGATTGAAGATCTTCGCAATCGTTTGCTTACAACTTTACTGTTGGTAATGATTTATCGTTTTGGTTCTTATGTAGTTCTTCCGGGTATTGACCCAACTGCATTATCTGCATTGAAAAGTCAAACCCAGGGTGGTTTGCTTGCTTTGTTGGATATGTTCTCGGGTGGTGCATTTGCAAATGCTTCGGTATTTGCCTTGGGTATCATGCCGTATATTTCGGCTTCAATTGTTATTCAGTTATTGACTATTGCCGTACCGTATTTTCAGAAAATGCAACGGGAAGGTGAAAGCGGTCGCCGGAAAATGAATCAGTTTACACGTTACCTCACCGTGGGTATCCTGCTGTTGCAGGGACCTTCGTATCTGGTCAACTTAAGTGTACAATTGGCTCAGTCGGGGTCAGCTATTCCAAACGGTTTCTGGTTTACAATTACTTCAACCCTGATTCTTTGCGGAGGAAGTATGTTTGTTATGTGGCTCGGTGAGCGCATTACGGATAAAGGAATCGGAAACGGAATTTCATTTTTAATTCTAGTTGGAATTATCGCCCGTTTCCCGGGTGCCATTATTAAAGAATTTGCTTCCCGTTTAGGTGATGCAGGTGGTGGTCTGGTTATGTTTTTAGGTGAACTGATTTTCTTATTGGTTGTGATTGCAGCTAGTATTATGTTGGTTCAGGGGACACGTAAGATTCCGGTACAATACGCAAAACGTGTTGTCGGGAACAAACAATATGGCGGAGTTCGTCAATATATTCCATTGAAAATTAATGCTGCCGGTGTAATGCCAATCATTTTTGCCCAGGCAATTATGTTTATTCCAATCACGTTGGTCGGATACGCAAAATCAGAATCTTTAAAAGGATTTGTAGGAGCATTTATGGATAATAACGGATTCTGGTACAACTTGGTATTCGGATTGCTGATTGTAGTGTTTACGTATTTCTATACAGCGATCACCATCAATCCAACCCAAATGGCTGAAGAGATGAAACGAAATAATGGATTTATTCCGGGTATAAAACCAGGGAAACGTACTGCGGAGTACTTAGATTTAATTATGTCACGCATTACATTACCGGGCTCTATATTTTTGGCAATAGTAGCCATCATGCCGGCATTTGCAAAAATAATGGGTATTAATCAAGGCTTCGCCTCCTTCTTTGGTGGAACATCTTTGTTGATTCTTGTTGGTGTAATACTTGATACATTACAACAAATCGAAAGTCACCTGCTGATGCGCCATTATGATGGATTGCTCAAATCAGGAAGAATCAAAGGACGTACTGGTGGAGCTTCTGCCTACTAAAATAAAAGATTGAATGATTTTTTTAAAATCGGACGAAGAAATTGAATTGCTTCGTATCAGTAATCAAATTGTAGCTAAAACGTTAGCTGAAATGGCAAAAATCATTGCACCGGGCGTAAGCACGATGCAATTGAATAAAGTTGCTGACGAATTTATACGGGATAATGGAGCCGTTCCTAATTTTTTAAATTATGGCGGTTTCCCTTACTCAATATGTACTTCAGTAAATGAACAGGTTGTGCATGGTTTTCCTTCTGATAAAGTTTTTTTAGAAGACGGGGATATCATTTCAGTTGATTGTGGTGCACTTATCAATGGTTTTCACGGGGATTCAGCTTATACCTTTTGTGTAGGAGATGTTAAACCTGAAATCGTTAATCTGTTGCGGGCAACCAAAGAATCGTTATACAAGGGAATCGAACAGGCACAAGAAGGTCATCGTATCGGAGATATTGGGTATGCTGTTCAATCGTATTGTGAAGACCGGAAATATTCAGTTGTTCGTGAAATGGTAGGCCATGGATTAGGAAGAGATATGCATGAAGCTCCTGAAGTTCCGAATTACGGACGAAAAGGGAATGGAACCATATTGAAATCGGGGATGGTAATTTGTATCGAACCGATGATAAATCTTGGATCCAGAAATCTGGTGTTTGAAAAAGATGGGTGGACGACCCGGACATTGGATCGGAAAGCCTCAGCACATTTTGAACATGCAGTAGCAATCCGAAGAGGCAAGGCCGATATATTATCGAGTTTTGAATATTTAGAACAAATTTTAGGCAACAAAGCAATATAATATGGCCAAGCAAACTGCAATAGAACAAGATGGAAAGATAATCGAAGCATTATCGAATGCCATGTTTCGTGTCGAGTTAGAAAACGGTCACGTAATAACTGCTCATATCTCGGGTAAAATGCGCATGCATTATATTAAAATTTTACCCGGTGATAAAGTAAAGGTTGAAATGTCGCCTTATGATTTGTCAAAAGGAAGAATCTCTTTTAGATATAAATAAAATAAAAATATTTCAAATGAAAGTAAGAGCATCTATTAAAAGGCGTACGGACGATTGTAAAATCGTGCGTAGAAAAGGTCGCCTGTATGTTATCAACAAAAAAAATCCTAAGTTTAAACAACGTCAAGGATAATTATTTATTATTGAAAAAAATAATGAGTTTATGGCTATAAGAATTGTAGGAGTAGATTTACCTCAAAACAAAAGAGGAGAAGTTGGTTTGACTTATATCTACGGAATAGGTCGCAATAGTGCAAAAAAGATTTTAGAAACTGCCGGTGTTGATATTGACATCAAAGTGAAAGATTGGACAGACGACCAAGCTGCTAAAATCCGCGAAATTATTGGAGCGGGATTCAAAGTGGAGGGTGACCTTCGCTCTGAGGTACAAACGAACATCAAACGTTTGATGGATATCGGATGTTACCGCGGTGTACGCCACCGTATCGGTCTTCCTTTAAGAGGTCAGAGTACGAAAAATAACGCTCGTACACGTAAAGGTAAAAAGAAAACAGTTGCTAACAAGAAAAAAGCAACCAAATAAGCGGTTATTAACTGTTTGCGAATTTTAGAAAAAGCAAAATAATAGAAATAATATGGCAAAGAAAACAGTTGCAGCCAAAAAAAGAGTCGTTAAAGTTGATGGTGTAGGACAATTGCACGTACACTCATCTTTTAATAACATTATTGTTACACTTACAAATAGCGATGGTCAGGTAATTTCCTGGTCTTCTGCCGGTAAGATGGGATTCAGAGGCTCAAAGAAAAACACTCCTTATGCTGCACAAATGGCCGCTCAGGATTGCTCGAAAGTAGCATTGGACTTAGGATTGAAAAAGGTAAAAGCCTATGTGAAAGGTCCTGGAAACGGTCGTGAATCAGCGATTCGTACGATCCACGGAGCCGGTATAGAAGTAACCGAAATTGTTGACGTTACTCCACTTCCTCACAATGGTTGTCGTCCTCCAAAACGTCGTAGAGTATAATCGAAGGGTTTCCCCGGCTGAGAAATTGGTGAAATTATAAATCAGATTGCATTAAAACCTCTCTGCAATCGCGGCTGTGTTAAGTTTCGACTGATTTGTGCATGTGGAAAGCATAATAAATTTTTAAACAAAAAAAGAAAAAATGGCAAGATATATTGGACCAAAGTCAAGAATAGCTCGTAAGTTTGGTGAAGCTATTTTCGGACCTGATAAAGTGTTGGCTAAGAAAAATTATCCACCGGGACAACACGGACAGGGTCGTCGTAAGAAAACATCGGAATACGGTATTCAATTACGCGAAAAACAAAAAGCAAAATATACATACGGCGTGTTGGAAAAACAATTCCGCAATATGTATGAAAAAGCTCAACGTATCAAAGGTGTAACCGGTGAAGTGTTGTTGCAGTTATTGGAATCACGTTTAGACAACCTGGTATTCCGGTTGGGATTTGCTCCTACCCGTTCAGGTGCCCGTCAACTGGTAAGTCACAAACACATTACTGTGGATGGAAAAGTTGTAAATATTGCTTCTTACCATACACGCCCGGGTCAGGTAATCGCTGTACGTGAAAAAGACAAATCAATGGAAGTAATCAATACTGCATTGAATGGCTTTAACCACAGCAAATATCCTTGGATTGAATGGAATTCAGCTTCTCTGTCAGGAACGTTTTTACACATTCCGGAACGCGAAGATATTCCTGAAAATATCAAAGAACAGTTAATCGTTGAGTTGTACTCTAAATAATAAGTGAATCCATGGCTATATTAGCATTTCAAAAGCCCGAAAAGGTAATCATGTTGGAAGCTGACGCATTTCAAGGTAAATTTGAATTTCGTCCGTTGGAGCCCGGTTACGGTATTACAATTGGTAATGCTTTACGCCGTATCCTGTTGTCATCACTCGAAGGTTTCGCTATTACTTCCATAAAAATAGAAGGTATTGATCATGAATATTCTACTATTCCCGGAGTAATTGATGATGTTACCAACATCATACTTAACTTGAAACAAGTACGTTTCAAACAAATTGTTGAAGATATCGATAACGAAAAAGTGACTATCAACGTTTCTGGCGTAACGTCATTTAAAGCAGGCGACATAGGTAAATACTTTACCGGTTTTGAAGTACTAAATCCAAAACTGGTAATTTGTCAACTTGATCCATCTGCCAGTTTCCAAATTGATATCACTGTAAATAAAGGACGGGGATATGTTCCTTCGGAAGATAATAAACCGGCAAATGCCGAAATTGGATTAATTCCAATCGATTCCATCTTTACGCCTATCAGGAATGTGAAGTATGCTATTGAAAACTACCGCGTGGAACAAGTAACCGATTATGAAAAATTGGTATTGGAAATTAGTACCGATGGTTCTATTCACCCAAAAGAAGCCTTGAAAGAAGCTGCAAAGATTCTGATTCATCACTTTATGTTATTCTCTGACGAAAAAATTTCGCTGGAAGTAACCGAAGGAGAAACCGGTGACGAATTTGACGAAGAAATCCTGCATATGCGTCAACTGTTGAAAACAAAACTTACCGACCTGGAACTTTCAGTTCGTGCATTGAATTGTTTGAAAGCTGCTGATGTTGAAACATTAGGTCAATTGGCCGGATATCACCGTCATGATTTACTGAAGTTCCGTAACTTTGGTAAGAAATCGCTCACTGAGTTAGAAGAAAAATTAGAGAGCTTGAATCTATCCTTCGGAATGGATATTGCCAAATATAAATTAGATAAAGACTAAAAGAGATGAGACATAATAAAAAATTCAACCACTTAGGCCGTACAACATCTCATAGAAAGGCAATGTTGTCCAATATGGCTTCTTCTCTTATACAACATAAGAGAATTGCTACTACACTGGCAAAAGCGAAAGCATTGCAGGTTTATGTAGAACCTTTGTTGACTAAATCAAAAGAAGATACAACACACTCACGTCGTACGGTATTCAGTCACTTGCAAAATAAAGAAATGGTTACCGAACTGTTTCAGAATGTGTCAGTGAAAATCGCCGGTCGTCCCGGAGGTTATACCCGTATTTTACGTACAGGTTTCCGTTTGGGTGATAACGCCGAAATGTGTATCATCGAACTGGTGGACTACAACGAAAATATGTTGAAAGAAAAAGCAACTAAAAAAGCTGCCCGTACACGTCGTGCCGGAACAGCCAAAAAAGCCGATGTCGCTGCACCTGTTGCCGCTGCTCCGGTAGATGCTGCCAAACCTGCTGCTCCTGTAGCAACAGAAGAAGCTCCTGCTGCCGAATAATACAAAGTACATATTTGCATCAGAAAAAAAGGAATAAGCTTCGGCTTGTTCCTTTTTTTGCGAATTTATTTCACCTTCACCTGTACTTGTCATTTGAAAATTGAATTTTACAATCTTCTTTTTCGATTATCGGACAGGTGAAGTGATGTTTCATCGGCTTGTACGTGCTTTTTTGCAGCAAATTTTTCTCTTCATTTGCATATCCGATTCAAATCAGTTACTTTTGCTAAAAATCCGGAGACGGCAATAGTAAATTGTAAATGATTAAATAGTAAATACATATCATGGCAGCATTTAAACGCATATTGTTGAAATTGAGTGGTGAATCGCTGATGGGCGAAAAACAATACGGTATTGATGAAAAACGATTGGGAGAATACGCAACGCAGATTGCTGAAATTGCCGCTATGGGTGTTCAGATTGGCATTGTAATTGGCGGAGGAAATATCTTTCGTGGATTAAGTGGTGCTTCAAAAGGATTTGACCGCGTTCAGGGCGATCAAATGGGCATGTTGGCTACCGTTATCAACAGCCTGGCATTAAACTCAGCCTTGCAGGCTCTAGGAATGAAATCGAGGGTTCTTACTGCCATACGTATGGAACCGGTAGGAGAATTCTACAGCAAGCAAAAAGCTATTGACGGACTGGAAAGCGGCGAAGTCATCATTATTTCTGCCGGAACAGGTAATCCCTTCTTTACTACCGACACCGCTTCGTCACTTCGCGCTATTGAAATAGAAGCTAACGTCATGTTGAAAGGAACACGTGTTGACGGCATTTATACGGCTGATCCTGAAAAGGATAAAACGGCTGTAAAATTTGAAGAAATTACCTACGACGAAATATATACCCGCAACTTAAAAGTGATGGATCTGACGGCGACTACAATGTGCAAAGAAAATAATATGCCGATCTATGTCTTCGATATGGATACAGCAGGCAATTTAAAAAAAGTAATGCTGGGTGATAAAATAGGTACGCTGGTGCGTAATTAAAATGTTCCAACTCAGTATGATTCAACCGTAGTAAATGCGTTGATTTAACTTTCAAACATTCAAACAATAAACTTCAAACAATCAAACAATATATTATGCAAGACATTAAACCAATTTTAACACACGCCGAAGACAGCATGGAAGCAACAGTGTTGTTTTTGGATGAAGCACTGGCACATATCCGTGCAGGAAAAGCGAATCCACGTATTCTGGATGGTGTAAAAGTGGATTATTACGGACAACATGTTCCGATTGCCAATGTCGCTACCATTACGACTCCTGATGCTAAAACTATTTCTATCCAACCCTGGGAAAAAGGTTTGATTTCAATTATTGAAAAAGCATTATTAAACTCGGATATAGGCATTACTCCTATGAATAACGGTGAGACTATCCGGTTGGGAATTCCGCCACTCACCGAAGACCGTCGACGTCAATTGGCTAAACAATCAAAAGCCGAGTGCGAAGATGCTAAAATCAGTGTCCGTAATTCACGTAGAGACGCTATTGAACATTTCAAAAAACTGGTGAAAGAAGGTCTTCCTGAAGATGTGGAGAAAGATGCAGAAGTCACCATTCAGAAGGTGCATGATAAATATATCAGAAAAATTGACGACTTGTATCTTGCCAAAGAAAAAGAAATCATGACAGTCTAAGAATTTACTATTTTGTCATTTACAATTTACTAGTATCAATACAACCAGTCATCTCAATCAAATTGGGATGACTGATGTGTTTTATACCTCCTTAGTCTGAGGAATATCGGCTATTATGTAATACTCTAAAATTGAGACCGCTAATTCCGTTGTGGAAAGTACACCATTTTAAAGCAGTATAATACCGGAAATAGATTTTACATATAAAATGGTATCTTTGTAAAATCTTTGTATGTTTCTGGTATGCAAAGAATAAAAACGAATAAATTCCCGATTAAATACATGAATGAAAGATGATAACAAATAAATTGAAGGGAATCAGGACTATCAACAAATTCTTCAAACCTCAAACTTTTCAAACCTCTAACTCTTCAAACCACAAACTCTTCAAACACTTCAACGTATGATCGGATTAGTTGTAAAAAATACGGGCAGCTGGTATCAGGTAAAAACGGATACCGGTGAATTGTTTGAATGTAAAATAAAAGGTCATTTTCGTTTGCAGGAGATCCGGAGTACCAATCCCATAGCTGTGGGTGACAATGTGGAATTTGAAAAAAATGAAGACGGTTCCGCCATGATTCATGCGATTTCCGACCGACGGAATTATATTATCCGCCGATCGTCCAATCTGTCAAAACATTCACAGATCCTGGCTGCCAATCTCGATTTGGTGGCACTGATTGTGACTGTCAATTATCCGGAAACATCAACTGTATTTATCGATCGTTTTCTGGCAACTGCCGAAGCATATCGTGTTCCGGCTTGTATTGTGTTCAATAAAATTGACCGCTATTCCGAAAGCGAAAATAAGTATCTTGAAGCACTTGAAAATCTCTACCAATCGTTGGAGTATCCTGTTTTCAGAATATCAGCCCTGCATTCGGAAAATATACAGGAATTAATGACTTTTTTTGCTGGGAAAACAACACTTTTCTCCGGAAATTCAGGAGTCGGTAAATCTACGTTGATTAATGCCATAGCACCGCTTTCATTGGCTAAAACAGCCGAGATATCTTCGTATCACAATAAAGGCATGCATACCACCACATTCTCTGAAATGTTTGAGTTGCTAGCCGGGGGTCATATTATCGACACTCCGGGGATTAAAGGCTTTGGAACCATCGACATGGTGGTCACCGAAATTGGCCATTATTTCAAAGAAATATTTGAAACTTCAAAAAACTGTAAATTCGCCAACTGCACACATGTTCATGAGCCGGGTTGCGCCGTGATACAAGCCGTTGAAAAACAATTTATTAGTGCTTCACGGTATCAGAGCTATTTAAGCGTATTGAAAGACTGTGATGAAGGAAAATATAGATAAAATGAATATTATTGCACATTTAACTATCAATTGATAGCAAAAATAGGGTAAAATACAAAAATATTAAATACATTTGTAATCTATAATTACAATTAATATCAATCGACTAATATTAAGGAACTAAATTGAATACTATGGCACAACATCAAATTGACAGGTTAGACAAAAAAATTCTGCAGCTGATTTCTCAAGACGCACGTATTCCTTTTCTGGAGGTCGCACGCGAATGTAATGTATCCGGTGCAGCTATTCACCAACGCATTCAAAAGCTTCGAAATACGGGCATTATAAAAGGGTCGGAATTCGTAATTGATACATATAAAGTAGGTTTTCAAACCTGTGCTTACATAGGGATAACACTGAGTGAAATAAAGATGTTTAACGCGGTGGTGGATGAATTGAAGAAAGTGCCTGAAGTGGTTGAATGCCATTATGCAACCGGAAAATATTCCATGTTTGTCAAAATATATGCCAAGGATAATCGTCATTTGTTGCAAATCATTCTTGAACGGTTGACTCTTATACCGGGTATAGCCCATACCGAAACATTCCAGATTTCGTTGGATGAAATATTCCGCCGTCAGCTTTCAGTATTTGAAATTGAATCAACCGTTGATATTATCGACGAAGAATAGTATTCAATCTAACAGATACAAAAAACGCCTCTTATTAGAGGCGTTTTTTGTATTCCTAATTTGTCATTTATTAAAACAAGGATTACAAATAATTGATTATTTTCAATCCTAAATTGTAAATAGTAAATGAATAAATAGTAAATATATTTACATTCTCTCCGGCACTTCTATTCCCAGCAACAGCATCCCGGTTTTAATCGTGGAGGCGATTGTTTCCGAAAGAATCAGCCTGAACTGTTTCAATTCAGGATTCTCTTCTTTTAAGATCGTTGTGTCGTGGTAGAACTGATTGAATTCTTTCACCAGGTCATAAATGTAATTGGCGATTAGTGCCGGGCTGAATTCTTCACCTGCCAGTTGAACCGTGGCAGGGAATTCAGTAATCAGTTGCACCAGGTAACTTTCTTTTTCCGAGATAGCAAGTCCGGTATTGGTAAGCGAACTGAAATCAATACCCTGCTCTGTAGCCTTCCTAAGCACCGATTTGATACGTGCGTGTGTGTATTGAATGAAAGGGCCTGTATTGCCATTAAAATCGATCGATTCTTTCGGATTGAAAGTCATGCTCTTTCGTGGATCAACTTTCAGGATAAAGTATTTCAGGGCTCCCAAACCAACCATGTTGACGATTTTTTCAATTTCCTCCGGAGTACTGTTATCGAGTTTGCCTAATTCCTGAGAAGTCTCACGGGCCGATTCAACCATTTCATCCATCAGATCATCCGCATCAACCACTGTTCCTTCACGACTCTTCATTTTACCTTCGGGAAGTTCCACCATACCGTAGGAGAAGTGAACCAGGCTTTTACCCCATTCAAATCCCAGTTTATCCAACAACAGCGATAGTACCTGAAAGTGGTAGTTCTGCTCGTTACCTACTACATAGACCATCTTGTTGATGGGGTAATCATCATACCGTAGTTTGGCAGTCCCGATGTCCTGGGTCATATAGACCGAAGTGCCATCAGCACGTAGCAATAATTTCTCATCCAATCCGTCACCTGTCAGGTCGGCCCATACCGAACCATCTTCACGACGATAGAAGACGCCGTTTGCCAGACCTTCTTCTACTTTTCCTTTCCCTTCGAGGTAGGTCTGAGATTCGTAATATATTTTATCAAAATCAACGCCAAGCTTTTTATAGGTAACATCAAAACCTGCATATACCCAGCCGTTCATGGTTTCCCATAAATGACGGACTTCAGGATCGTTGTTTTCCCAGGCAAGGAGCATTTGTTGTGCTTCGAGTATCAGAGGAGCCGACTTTTTAGCTTCTTCTTCGGTCATCCCTTTTTCAATTAATTCCTTGATTTCGGCTTTGAATGCCTGATCAAAAATCACATAGTATTTACCAACCAGATGGTCGCCCTTCATACCCGAACTTAAAGGTGTCTCTCCGTTACCAAAAAGTTTCCAGGCAAGCATGGATTTGCAGATATGGATACCACGGTCGTTCACAATATTGGTTTTTACGACTTTCCAACCATTGGCCTTTTGAATTTCGGCAATGCTGTGACCCAGTAAATTATTACGGACATGCCCCAGATGAAGCGGTTTGTTGGTGTTTGGGGACGAATATTCAATCATCATCAGCGGTGATGCGTCAGTTGCCTTTTTAATTCCAAACCCGGCATCTTTATGAATGAGGTTCAATGTTTCCAGCCAGTAGCTTTTATTGATGCTTAAATTCAGAAATCCCTTGATAACATTGTAGGATGATACTACCGGATTGTTTTTAAGAATGAATTCGCCAATTTCCTGGCCGGTTTGTTCAGGTGATTTACGGGCTGCCTTTACAAACGGAAAAATGACAGCTGTCAGATCGCCTTCAAATTCTTTTTTCGTTTTCTGAAGTTGTATCTGTTTTGCCTCTGTTTCCAGACCATAAAGTGTCTTTACTGCTTCGGCAACTACGGTTCCAAGGATGGTTTCTAAATTCATATGAGTATGTTATGTCTTACGGGGTGCAAAGATACGTAAATAAGAGGTAAGAGGCAAGGAATCAGGAGTAAGAAGTGAGAGGTGAGGAGTGAGTATTTAAAAATGAGGATTATAAAGTGCCATTTTTGAAAAATAGGGAACAAGATAAATCAAAAATGTTATTTTTATGATGATAATTCAATGTCGTTTAGTTAAGAATTTTGATGAGAGACACCCTTTGTGTCCGTCAGCTGACGGATTGTGACTTAGAGACTCCCGACTTTCGGGATGTTCCATTTGTGGCAAGACAGGCAAGATAATATTAGCCACGAAGGCTCAAAAACACGAACTAAACGGCATTGGATTATAATTATTCTATTTGCAAGATTTATAAAAGCAATAATCCTGTTCCTGAAATAGCCTTTTGATAGTACATTCCTGCTAATGACTATGATATATGACAACTATAAATTATAAATGATGAAATTGTAACTGAAAACGCCTGTCCTTCATCATGAAGAGCAGGCGAATTATAAGTTTGAAAACTAATTAACCAATTTCCTAATCAACCAATTACTTAATCAACCAATCAACCAATTAACCAATCAACCAATTAGAAAATTTTCCAGCCCAATGAAATAACAAAGGTATTTGCAGGAATTTTATCGATGGTTAAATCTTTCAGTTTAGTTTGGTACATGTCGTTAATCACCTGATAACGGAAATCCAATGTCAACATGAGTACATCGACACCAAAACCGGCTTCAAGACCAAGTTGAGCTGCTTTCACGTCTTGTTGTAAATCGGCAGTATTAAAACCTCCGCCTGTAACATTTTTAAAATCAAGTGTTGAACCGGCATTGAATCTTAGTTTTGGACCGGCAAATACACGAAGGTTCGCAACTTTTAAATCCAATACTTTATATCCCAACAGCAAGGGTACATCCACTGTGCTGACTTTTACATTTTTATCAAAAGTACCTGCTACAGTATTATCACTATTCATGACAGTCATGTTGTAATCCTTTTTCCCCATGGCATATAGTAATTCCGGTTGAAAATACAACTTGTTGGCACTTAATCGTAAGAATACACCAGTCTGGAACCCGTTTTTATATTCTGAATTCACTGATTTTAAATTGTATGACCCGTTCGTAATCGAACCTAAATCATTGGCACCCAGAGAAGAATTGTACCCTGCCTTGATACCAAAATTAATTTGCGCATTGGCGAAAGAAACACATAGCAGGATTGCTGCTGTAATAATTACCTTTTTCATAAACAAATTTTTTTAATTAAGAATAGAATTATTATTTAATACATAGTTGAAAACGTTTAAACTAACTAATTGTTATACAAACAAAAGTTAAAAGGTTACCCACATCGGATTATGAATGATGATTTTAGACGGGTTGAATTTTAAATCCTCCTTTTCGGGAATCTGTAAAATGTATTCCTTACCACCCGCATTGGTCAGTTTCCGGTCACGTAACCAGATGTTGAAATCCTTCAACTGGGAATAACTGATCCCGTGTTGTGCCGCCCACACTGTCCAGTCGGCTACCGGTCCTTTTACCGAAACATCCTTTGTTCTGATGGTCTGATAGAACTGATCCCTTCCCAGGGTGTATCCGAACGCTTTCGGATTTTCAAGAAATTGTTTCATGGCCAGTATCCTGAATACATACCGGCTGGTCTCCGAAGTCAGCAACATATCGAAAGCTTCGTCGACCTGTTGGTTCTCTTTTTCTTTCGAGATCCTGCCCATGCCTGCGTTGAAGGATGCAGCTACCGTGGTCCAGTTCTTATACTTGTTATAGGCGCTTTTAAAAAACTTACAGGCGACTTCAGTCTCTTTTTCAATATGAAAGCGCTCATCTACTTCATCGTTTACTTCAATTCCAAACTGTTTTGAAGTGTCAGGCATAAATTGCCAAAGTCCGGCAGCCTTAGCCCCCGACATAGCCCGGGGATCCAGGTTGCTTTCAATGACCGCCAGGTATTTAAAATCATCAGGTATTCCGTTCTTTTTCAAAATAGGTTCAATAACAGGGAAATAACGGTTGGCACGTTTTATAATTAATAAACTTACTGAATGATTATAGGCTATTACTATCTGTTCACGGTCGAACCTTTCGCGCATATCATAACGCTCGAGTGAAATGTTCTGACCTGCAAATTGCATGCCCGAAGGAATAGAAAATGAATATACCGGTTCAATGCTGAACAGTGAACTTGAAATACAAAAACATAAGAATAAAATTATTGCTGATTTATGTCGCATAGTATTTTATTTAATATTTAAATTCTACTAATTAATATCTGCAAAGGTAAGGATTAAGAGGAATTATTTTATCAATAACTAAAAAAAACAAACTTAAGGGGGCGATTTTATAAGTCGAAGTTAAATTTATCTATCTTTGTAAATCAATTCAACAACAACTTTGTTGTACTAACCCAAACCCATATAGAACACAGATATATGAAACGAGCTATTTTCCCCGGAACTTTTGATCCCTTTACCATTGGTCATTATAGCATTGTGGAACGAGGGTTAACTTTTTTCGACGAAATCGTCATTGGAATAGGCATTAACCAAACCAAGAAAACACTTTTTTCCATTGAAAAAAGGATAGAAATTATTCAACAGGCATTTGTCAATGAGCCTCGCGTTATAGTCTTGTCGTATAACAGCCTGACAGTCGATTTTGCCCTTTCGGTTCAGGCTGAATTTGTCCTCAGAGGATTACGCTCGGTCGGTGATTTTGAGTACGAACGCACCACAGCCGATGCCAACCGTAAACTTACCGGCATTGAAACTGTTATCCTTTTTACGGAATCGAAGTATTCGTATATTTCGTCGACTGTAGTCCGCGATTTGATTTCTTACGGTAAAGATATCTCGATATTTCTACCACCACATGTCATCTTATAACTAATATCCATTATCCATCTACCAGTAAGTAAAAAAAACCAACCCATTATCATATGAAAAAAGTAAGTTGTTTTATCCTTTTGTTTTTTTTAATAAATACTTCCAGTAGCTATGCTCAGGCAGTTAATGAACATAGTTTTAAAATAAGTAAAAACCTCACCATTTTTAATTCTGTGTTGCGCGAACTTGATATGTTCTATGTTGATACGTTGAGCTATAATAAGATGATGAAGACAACCATAGATAATATGCTTGAAAAACTTGATCCGTATACTGTTTATCTACCCGAAGAAGAAACTGAAGACCTGACATTTATGACTACCGGTGAATATGCGGGTATCGGTGCTTTAATCATGAAAAAAGATAAACTGATCTGTATTTCCGAACCATATGAAGGTATGCCGGCCCAACGAAACGGTGTACGTGCGGGTGACGTTATTATCGAGGTGGATGGTGAAGAGGTGGAAAATCTAAGCGTGAGTGAGGTTAGTGCACTGCTCAAAGGAACTCCGAATACCATGATTAAGCTGAAATTGAAACGGTTGGGCGAAAAGAAACTGATCGAAAAAGAATTCCTGCGTGAAAAGATTCAGGTGAATCCGGTATCCTATTCGGCTAAAGTTGCCGATAAGGTAGGTTACGTTATGCTGAATGAATTTACTGACCGCGCTGCCCTGGAACTTAAAAATGCAGTGAGTGAACTGGTTAAACAGGATAAAATTGAATCGCTGGTGCTGGATATCAGGAATAATGGTGGTGGTTTAATTGACGAAGCCGTAAAAATTGTTGGCTTTTTTGTTCCAAAAGGAACGGACGTGGTGACTACCAAAGGGAAGAATAAAGAGTCCGACCGTACCTATAAAACACCTGTTGAACCTGTTTTCCCTCAACTGAAATTAGTCCTCCTGGCAAACCGTTCGTCGGCTTCGGCTTCCGAAATAGTAGCCGGTTCTATCCAGGACCTTGACCGTGGAGTGATCGTCGGCGAGCGTACATTTGGGAAGGGACTTGTACAAAATATACGGCCACTCAATTACGGAGGCCATCTAAAAGTAACCACTGCCAAATATTATATTCCCAGCGGCCGGTGCATTCAGGCACTCGATTACAGTCACCGCAACGAAGACGGGA
>Ga0302286_10000302_pt1 | contig 40847 bp, 28 predicted proteins | sample III_Fen_E2_3_FD_198765 | JGI IMG/M metagenome (GOLD analysis project Ga0302286, IMG submission 198765) | Peat permafrost microbial communities from Stordalen Mire near Abisko, Sweden - III_Fen_E2_3 | ecosystem: Environmental > Terrestrial > Soil > Wetlands > Permafrost | place: Sweden: Abisko...
TAGATATAACACTATTGCAAGAAAACCAATAAAACAAACGATATGGAAAACCTTCATTTATCGCAATTAATTTCCTCTCAAGCAAAAAAATACGGAGAAAGAACTGCCTTGTATCATCGTGAAGAACCCAGCGATGAGTGGAATAAAATTTCATGGAACAAATTTGCCGAAGAAGTTTCTTCAATTTCAAAATCATTTGTCGAAATTGGAGTATTGGAACAACAACGGGTGGCACAGTTTTCGCAAAACAAAGCCGAAAACCTGATTATTGATTTTGCATTGTTTGCCAACAGAGCCGTAATGGTACCACTGTATGCAACCTCATCGGCTCAACAGGTTGAATACATTGTAAACGACGCCGAGATTGAAGTTATATTTGTTGGTGACCAACAACAATATAACATAGCCTACGAAGTATCTCAGCAATCCAGGTATCTGAAAAAAATCATTGCTTTCGACAAAAAAGTAGTATTTGCCGACGCTGCAAATGCGATGTATTATAGTGATTTTCTATTGATAGGCGAAAAATCTACTAAACATTTTGAAGTGGATCACAGACGCAACGAAGCCTCAGAGAGCGACCTGGCCTGCATTTTATACACATCCGGCACCACAGGCAACCCCAAGGGTGTAATGATGCCTCATTCTTGCTTTATTGAAGCCATGCGCATACATAACATACGGCTTACAACTATTACCGACAAAGATACCAGCATTGCTTTTCTGCCTCTCTCACACGTATTTGAACGTACATGGTGCTATTTTTGCATTTTCAAAGGAGTGACTATTTACATCAACCTACGTCCTACTGAAATACAACAAACCATCAAATCCGTTCATCCTACCTTGATGTGCGCAGTACCACGTTTCTGGGAAAAAGTTTACGCCGGAGTGAAAGAAAATTTGTCCAAATACTCTCCTATCATGCTTGGTGTTATAGCATGGGCTGTGGCTACCGGAAAGAAACACAATGTTGACGTACTTCGGAAAGGAAAGCAGCCGGATATATTCTTAAAATTCGGGTACTCAATTGCCGATAAATTAATCTTCTCGAAAGTAAAAGAAACATTAGGAATAGAAAATGCTAATATGCTTCCTACTGCTGGAGCCAAACTGTCTGACGAAATTGCATTATTTTTCAGAAGTATCGGAGTTCCCATTGTGTATGGATATGGACTTACCGAAAGTACCGCCACTGTATGTTGTTATGAGTATGTTGGATACGAAATAGGCACAGTAGGCAATATTATGCCCGATGTGAACGTGAAAATAGGTGATGACAACGAGATACTGCTCAAAGGAAAAACAATTTTCCCGGGATATTATAATAATCCAGAAGCGAATGCGGCTTCTTTTACCGAAGATGGCTGGTTTAAAACCGGCGATGCCGGATATATCAAAGACAATAAAATCGTTTTGACCGAAAGGATTAAAGATTTATTCAAAACATCGAACGGAAAATACATTGCTCCTCAGGAAATAGAAACACGACTTGCGCTGGACAAATATATTGAACAAGTTGCTGTAATTGGCGACGAACGTAACTTTGTTACGGCTATTATTGCACCCAACATTCCGGCTATGGAAGAATATGCTCAGAAGCACAACATAACCTACGAAAGTATAGATGACTTGCTTAAATCGGCAAAAATACACGAGTTTCTACAAGCTCGAATCATCGAACTGCAAAAAGGTATGGCCAATTATGAAATAATCAAGCGGTTCACTTTGATACGCAAAAGTTTTGCTATCGAAACTGGTGAACTTACCAATACTTTAAAGATACGCCGTGCTGTTGTTATGCAGAAATACAAATCACTGATAGATGAAATGTATGCAAATTAATCTTTTGCTTAATAAAAGCATCAGATTCTGTTTTAAATTGTATGTTTTATAACATATTATTTGTAATTTTACGCCGACATTTATTTACTTATAACAACGTTTTTAAAACAAACAATTATGTTATCTGAAAAAATTGGAAGCAATGCAGGACTGGTATGGACTGCATTGCAACATGGCGAGCTGAATGTAAAAGCCATAAAGAAACTAACAAAACTAACCGAAAAAGATCTGAATCTGGCTCTTGGTTGGTTGGCACGAGAAGGAAAAGTAAAGTTCGGTGAATCTGACGGTGAATTAGTCATTAAGTTGGCCTGACTCTGGTTGTGTTATGTAGAGAATTTTATTGATTCAATATCAATCGTACTTTAGCAAAAAAGGGATTATCACTACATGATAATCCCTTTTTTTTGTTTGCGACAGAAACCAATAAATTACTTTCCGGTGCCGGAGAGCGCTATAACTCTATCAGGCAATCCACCTCCGGAAACGGTGAGAATTGCACTATGAGTTCCCAATGTAGTAGGAACATAATTAATGGAGACGGTAGCACCACCAATGCCATTTCCCGAACTTTTGGAAACTGTACCAGCAGAAAGTGTAAATAATGAAGCATCGGTACCCGAAAGGGTTAGACTTAAATCACCTACAATATCAGAAGTTGTAATATTAAGTGTCTTAGTATTTGTGCTAAACATTTTTGTTGGCATAAATTGCAATGTATTATCTACAGTTCCTGCAAAAATAACCGGTGAGTTCGGACCTATTGCGGCAGTTCCGCTTACACTATAAGTTGTGGATATCAGATTATCAGAATTAATGGTTATTTGGTCAGACTGGGTTCGGGTTAATACAGGATTGTAGCGTACATCAATAACTGCATTCACCGCTCCTAAAGTTGGTACTATAGTCAGTATTTTAGACCACGTTTCATCAGTTGAGAGCTTTACTTCAAAATTAACTCCATCCCGGAATGCTACATTCAGATTAGCAATCAGATTCAGAGCTGAAATGTTGATTTTTTGTGTGGCAGTTGGAGTGCCAAAGAATGTACTAAAATTCACCAGATTAGCCGAAGTGGAAATTTTGGGAAGCATAAAATCAAATGTGATATTATCTGGTGTTTTCGTAATGTTCTTAATTGCTCTGTTTATATCCACACCTGCCCAGGTTGTAGGGGTGAATGAACCGGTGGTAAATGCGCTTCCGGTGGTCGCTAAAGAACCATCGGTAGGTTGCAGGTATAAATGCATATGATTGGTAGCATTCTGCGTATTTCCACTGAAATAATTGATTGAATTGTTAGTCCATGCTGTTAGATTATAGTCGATATGCCACACACACATTCCTTCCGCAGGTAAATACGTATCCCAACCTGTTTTTTTCCGGTATTCTGCTATAAAGAATTCATTCGGACTTGGGTTTGTTGCACTCAAATTATGATTATTTGCCGAAAATATGTATGCCTGTCCCGAAGTAGTAGTAGGTTGAGTAGTACCCTGATAAATTGGATATAAAGTCAGTTTGGAAGCTGTACTCACCTGCTCGGGAGTAAAATATCCCAGATAAAATTTGTCGTAAGCAGAGTACAACGGAGGTGTTTTGCCATTGTTATTATAGTTTCCTGCATCCATTATACTCCATGAATTCAAGGTGTTGCTATGGGCTCCAGATGTATCGTAATAGTCAGGAAGGCCCAGTACATGTCCAAACTCATGGCAAAAAGTCCCGATACCACACATATTGCCACCAGTGTAACCGCTTAACTCGGAAGTGCATGCAAAACCAGACAATAATTTTCCATTGAAAGTGATAGATTCTGTAGTTCCCGTGTAATTCCCATTCACAATAACAGACGAACTTTGAGGCCAGATAGTATTTGCATTAATATTATCAACCGAACTGTCTTCGGCTTCATTATAGCCTGCATAGCATACAAAAACATTGTCTATAACGCCATCATTGTCCATATCGTATTGAGAAAAATCTACTCCTGCCAAGCTTGCCAGTGCACAGGCATCGACTACCATTTGCACCGGGTTGACATCGCCATTATCGCCGTTGGCACCATAAAAAGCCATATTATTAGGCAATGTTACCGGACCCACAACATCAAACTGTGGAGACAACTTACCGTATGTACTTGCCATAAAATAATCGCGCGCTGAACCAGTGGCACCATTTGAATTATATCCCTCCTTATTAAGCAAATCTGCAAAAGCTGTTTTGGGCGATGAGGTTATAAAACTTACATCAGAGAAATTTACCAGAATCACCAACGTTTTTGGAGTTCCGGCAACGGCGAATACATTCTTACGTTGGCTTTGTATATTCAAAGCCTTTACTTTTGAAGGAGCTTTTTGTATTTTTTCTATCAGAGCCGACTGATTTATATTCTTCAGGTATTGCACTTCTACAAGTGATCTTTTATTTGTATTTCTGGCTATAAAATCGCTTTCAACCAAGTCTCCGGTAGCATTAACCGAAGCATAAGTCAAAAAACCATTTCTGTTTATTTTGAGAAAAAAGCCATCTTCTGTAGTTGTGTAATGTCTTATTTCATCCCCTTGCTTAAGCACAGTCAATAGCGTGCCGTCGGGTTGTTTTATCGTGAAGGGACGAGGATAAGCTTTAACTGCATAAACCTGTAGAAATATAAGTTGATAAAAAAAGACACTAAGCGTCACGAGTATAAGTCTTTTGTTCATAATAATAGAAATTTTCCAATTTATTTTTCTTGGGGCAAATGTAGCAATAATTTTCGATTGTTACTTTTACTTAAACCACTTTATCGCAAATAATATGACAAAATTTCAGGCATCTTATTTTATTTCGAAGAAGACGTAACATAGTTTTATTTCTTTGTAAATAAGTTTGTTTTAAATTTTCAGTAATTCTATTCAAGTCATTTCACTAAAAGACGCCTGACTAAATGACTGTAACAAATTGATAAAGTGAGACATAATGGCGCATTTTCATGTCTGGCATTTTATTTGGAAATTGGTTTTCAACAAAAATAGAACTAATTGTTTAATTTATAAAAATGGAGGATTAAATTATGTCACTCGTTAGATTTTCAAACCAGTTACCAACGGTTTTTGACCGTTTTTTTTAAGGCGATTTATTCGATTGGTCAAACCGCAACTTTTCTGTTACTAATACTACATTACCATCAGTAAATATCAAACAAAACGCTGAAGAATTTACGGTGGAAGTAGCTGCTCCGGGTTTTGTGAAAGCTGATTTCAAGCTGAAAGTACACAATGATTTACTGACAATTTCGTCAGAAAAAAAAGTGGAGAACGAAGCTAAAGAAGGTGAACAATTCACTAAACGCGAATTTAGCTATCAGTCTTTCACCCGTTCGTTTACTTTACCTGAAATAGCCGACGGAGAAAGAATTGAAGCGAACTACGAAAATGGGATTTTGCGTATCGTGATTCCGAAAAAGGATGAAGCTAAACCAAAACCGGCACGTATGATTGAAATTCAATAATAAGTACGGTGCATGTCAAAGGAAAGGGAAACAGAGTTATGTTTCCCTTTTTTATTGCCAACACGTTCAATTCAGAAAGTGTAATTAAGTATTTTCAATAAAAAAACAAACATTTATATCGAATATCAATAAATATGTTTTGTTATTCAAAAAAAAATATCTTTCTTTGCAACGGAATATTCAGTTTTAATATATAATCATCATTACATTATTTTATGAAACAGTTTTTGAAATTTACTCTTGCCTCTATCGTTGGTATTTTTATTACTTCTATACTGGGCGTACTTATTTTCTTTCTTGTACTGGGCGCTGCAGCTAGTTCAGGAGAAAAAACCACTGTCTTAAAACCAAATTCAATTTATGAGCTAAACCTGGAAGGATCGTTGGTTGACAGGTCTGAGGATAATCCGTTTTCAAATGTTTTGGGCAAAGCGCTTGGTTCAAGCTCTGAAAACACAATCGGACTTGATGAAGTACTGAAAAACATCGAAAAAGCTAAGAATGATGATAATATTGTAGGTATTTACCTCAAAGGAGGTTCACTTTCGGGTGGAATCGCCTCAGTAAAAGAAATTCGCAACGCACTGATTGATTTCAAAAAATCGGGCAAATTTATCGTTGCTTATGCCGATAATTATTCTCAAAAAATGTATTATCTGGTATCTGTGGCCAATAAAGTTTTAATCAATCCGCAAGGAATGCTCGAACTAAAAGGGCTTTCTACAGAAACCATGTTTCTAAAAAACACGCTGGACAAACTGGGCATTGAAATGCAAATCGTAAAAGTTGGTACATTCAAATCGGCTGTAGAGCCATACATACTGACCAAAATGAGTGATGCAAACCGCTTGCAGGTAAATGTTTTCCTGAATTCTATATGGAATACTATATTGAAAGAAATATCTGCTTCGCGAAAAATTCCGACTGAAAAACTCAATAGTTATGCCGATGAAATGCTGATGTATCAACCTACCGAAAAATCTAAACAATACAATTTAGTGGATTCACTTGTATATGCAGATCAGGTTGATAGCATACTTCAAAAATATGTGAAAAAATTTAAGAAAGGCGATGATCTTGTTTTTGTCAAAAACTCAGCCATGAGCAAACTTCCGGACACCAGTAAATACGATAAAAATAAAGTTGCGGTTATTTATGCCATAGGCGAAATTTCCGATAGCGAAGGTGATGAAATTGTCGCTCGTGATATGGTCAAAACAATCAACGATGTAGCAAAAGATTCAGCGGTTAAAGCAGTAGTATTACGCATCAGTTCACCGGGTGGCAGTGCTTATGCCTCTGAACAAATATGGCATGCGCTGAGTATGCTTAAAGCGAAGAAACCTTTAATTGTATCTATGGGTGATTATGCAGCTTCAGGAGGATACTACATATCCTGTATGGCCGATAAAATTATTGCGCAACCAAATACTATTACCGGTTCCATTGGTATTTTCGGAGTTATTCCAAACATCAAAGGCCTGAATGAAAAACTTGGTCTAAGCTATGATGGTGTAAAAACCAATAAAATGAGCGACGGTATATCCATCAATCGCTCGTTTACTCCCGAAGAACATGATTTGATGCAAAACTACGTGAACCGCGGATATGAGTTATTCGTAAAGCGTTGTGCACAGGGACGGAAGATGAAAGTTGAACAGATCAAAGCCATTGCCGAAGGAAGAGTTTGGACAGGCGAAGATGCTATCAAAATTGGACTCGTAGATAAAATAGGTGGGCTGAATGATGCAATAAAACTGGCGGTAGAAAAAGCAAAACTTAGCTCATACAACTTGAAAGAATATCCCGAAAAAGAAGATTTCACAGCAAAACTGCTAAAAAGTTTCACGGAGGATGTAGAAGCTCGCGTTATGAAAGCTCAACTGGGTGAGCAATACAGCATTTTGAAAAAAATAAAAAGTCTCGATAAGATTAATGGCATACAGGCCCGACTACCATACGACCTGAATATTCGATAATTTTCTTTTTGCGTTTATATTTTCGAATGACAAGGGGAACAAAGCGCGATGTTTTGTTCCCCTTTTTTATGTAAAAAGAAAACAATATGACGCCGCTAAATTTGCATGTTTATTCAATAAATTTTCCTAGATTTGTCGGATAAAATTAAAAACGCATCCCATGAAAAAGATCATAATACTAGCTGTTTGCATTCTATGTGGTATCACCACCATAAGTAAAGCAGCTCAACCGAATTTACACGTAATGATATTTACAAAGACAGCCGGATTTTATCACGCTTCTATACCCAATGCAATGAAAGCATTTTACGAAATAGGTCGTAAACAAAAATGGCAAATTACTTTTACCGAAGACTCTACCTTATTTACAGATAAAGAATTGAAGAAATACGATGTAGTGGTATTTTTACTTACAACCGGGAATAATTTATTGGACGAGAAACAGAAAGTAGCGCTCCAAAACTACGTTGAAAACGGAGGTGGGTTTGTAGGAGTTCACACTGCTACCGATACCGAATATAAATGGCCCTGGTATGAAAAATTAGTTGGTGCTCATTTCTTAGGTCATCCACCGGTACACGAAGGGAAACTGGTGATTGAGAATAAGAATCATCCTTCCACTCAGTGTTTTGAAGCCGACACGGTGAAATGGACAGATGAGTTTTATACTTTCGACAGAAATCCTCGCCTGAATACCAACCTGGCGATTTTAGTCTCGATTGATGAAAAATCGTATAATATCACTGAAAATCCATGGTTCAAAAATGTAAATCTGGTGATGGGCGATCATCCGTTGATATGGTGCCAGCAGGTTGGCAAAGGCAGAAGCTTCCAAACGGCATTAGGACACCTGCCCGAGATATATGATAATTCCTTGTTCAGAAAACATCTTACCGGAGCCATACAATGGGCAGCGGCAAAAAATAATTAACTTTTACTTTAAAAAACAAAACAAATTCTGTATGAAAAAAAATCTTTCAAAAGTACTGGTTGTGAGTATCATACTCTTATCATGCGCCACTTCGTGCAAACAAGCCAAATCCGGCAACGACAAAGCTGATGCATTAGCATCACACATCGACTCAACAGCTAAAGCAGGCAATGATTTCTTTCAATATGCAAACGGTCGCTGGTTTAAACAAAATGCCATTCCGGCAAGCGAACAAAGCAATGGTATTTGGCAACTGATACAAGACACTATCAACGCCCAAATTCGCAAGGTATGCGAATCGTCGGCTGCAATTAAAGACGCGAAAATCGGAAGTAATAAGCAAAAAGTAGGGGACTTCTTTTACTCGGGCATGGACAGTGTCTCGCTTAACAAAAAAGGGATAAGCGACCTGAAAATAGATTTGCAGGCCATCGACAATATTAAAGATATGAAAAGTCTGATCAGGGAAGCAGCATATATTCATACGGTTGCGGCATCTCCGCTATTAGGTTTTTATATTGCACAAGACGATAAAAATAGTACAAAATATCAGGTGTATATCACTCAAGGCGGTCTAAGTTTACCCGATCGGAGTTTTTATTTTGATACTGATGCAAAAGCAAAAACTATTCGTGAGAAATTCGTGATACATGTTAGCAATATGTTCAAAATCATTGGCTTTGAACCGTCTAAAGCTAAACTATCGGCCGAAAAACTTATGGAAATGGAGACAGCCATAGCCAAAACATCGCGCAAAAGAGAAGATACCCGCGACCCGCTCACCAACTATCACAAAATGACATTTGAAGCATTGAACGCACTGACACCCAATATAAACTGGACTACTTTTGTTAACACAGCCGGATTATCTAAGGTAGATACAGTCATTGTAACCCAACCTGAATTCCTTTCTGCTCTGAATGGATACTTAAAAAAATATAGTCTCGACGAATGGAAGAATTATTTGAAGTTCCAGTTATTGAGTGGTTTGGCAGCTTATCTGGACAATAAAACATACACTGAAGATTTCAGTTTCTTCACTGCTACGCTACGTGGCGTTAAGGAGCCTAAACCACGATGGAAACGTGTAGTTCAGGAAACCGATGGAGCACTGGGCGATTTGGTGGGACAGGTTTATGTCAGCGAATATCTGCCCAAAGGCACTAAAGAAAAACTATTGGAAATCGGTAATGCCATCAAAACTGTTTTTGCCGAAAGAATAAAAGGACTCGACTGGATGAGTGCCCCTACAAAAGAAAAAGCGCTCAAGAAACTGGATGCCGTGATTATGAAAGTTGGTTATCCTGATAAATGGAAAGATCTTAGTTCGATGCAAATAAACCGCAACTCTTATGTAAAGAATGTGATGAGGGCAAATCAGTGGGGTTTCAACCATATGATACAGAAATATGGGAAGGCTGTTGACCGCACAGAATGGGACATGCAACCACAAACCTATAATGCTTATTACAATCCGTCGAACAATGAGATTGTAATTCCTGGATGTAACATTATAGTGCCGGGATACGAAGGGAAAATGCCTGACGATGCGTTATTGTATTCTATTATTGGAGGCACTTTCGGGCACGAAGTTACGCATGGATTCGATGATCAGGGCTGCAAATACAACGAGCTGGGTAACCTGAGTAACTGGTGGACTCCCGAAGACAGCAAAAAATTCAACGCGAAAACCAAGATGATTGTAAAGCAGTTCAATGATTACGTTGATGTTTATGGACTACATGTAAACGGTGAACTGACGCAAGGCGAAAATATTGCCGATTTGGGTGGTGTAATCATGGGTTACGAAGCATTCAAGAAAACAGCACAGTTTAAAAATAATGAAGTAATAGCCGGACTCAACCCGAGTCAACGATTCTTTCTTGGTTACGCACTAGCATGGATGGTGAATATGCGCCCCGAGGCAATAGCCAACCAAATAAAGAGTAACGAACACGCTCCGGCCAAATGGCGCGTTATCGGACCATTATCCAACATGCCCGAGTTTTTCAGCACTTTCGGTATCAAGAAAGGCGATAAAATGTGGCGGGCAGAAGATCAACTGGTGAAAATCTGGTAAATACATAAAGCGGGAACAAAATCAGACATTTTGTTCCCGCTTTTTTTATCAGTAATAAGATTGAGCTTATTTAATCCCGACCACTTCATATCCTACATTATCGACCGCTACTTTAAGAGCTTCGTCACTTACCTCTTTCAATAAAGTAACTTTGGCTGAATTAGCTTCCAGATCCACTGTTGCTGTTACGCCATCGATGGCGTTTAAGGCTTTTTCTACACGAGCCGAACAGTGACCGCAGCTCATACCTTTAATTTGCAATGTTTTTTCTGACATAATTATAGTTGGTTTATTAATTGATTATATATCATTCGCTACGCTGGGTTTAAAACGCAATAAGCGAAGTGCGTTTAATACGACTGTAACTGAACTGAGACTCATAGCCGCAGCTGCAAACATTGGATTAAGCTTCCAGCCCAGCACACTATAAAACACACCTGCAGCCAATGGAATACCAATGATATTGTAAAAGAACGCCCAAAACAAGTTCTGCTTGATATTCAGCATTACCGCTTTGCTTAGTCGAATAGTAGTTACAGCATCCAATAAATCGCTACGCATCAGCACCACGTCAGCCGATTCAATTGCCACATCGGTTCCAGCCCCAATGGCAATACCCAGATCGGATCGCATCAATGCCGGGGCATCGTTAATGCCATCGCCCACCATTGCCACCTTTCTTCCGGCAGCCTGTAATCGCGTTATTTCTTTATCCTTATCTTGCGGAAGTACCTCGGCAATTACTGTGGAGATACCCAATTGTTGTTGCATGGCCTTAGCAGTCTTAGCATGATCACCTGTAAGCATTACCACATCCATGCCCATGCTTATAAATTTATCAATAGCCTCTTTACTTGTAATTTTAAGCGTATCGGCAACAGCAATAATGCCCAGTATCTCTTTTTGATTGGCTATAAACAAAGGCGTTTTACCCTCATCGGCCAGTTTATCGGCCAATGCATTAAAATGCTGAAAATCGAGTCCCCGATTATTTATCAATCTATGATTGCCTGCAAAGTATTTTATTCCATTCATCGAGCCTTCAACTCCCTGACCGGGAATAGCCTGAAAATCTTCAACAGGCAGAATCTCTGCTTTTTGGTTCTCTGCTTCGAGCAGAACAGCTTCCGCCAAAGGATGTTCGGACAGTTTTTCGAGCGATGCTGCAATAGCCAACAATTCTAAATCCGATATAGACTTTGAACTAAAAATATCTGTTACGCGGGGCTTTCCTTCGGTGATCGTTCCGGTTTTATCGAGTACTACTGTATCTGTTTTTTGTGCCCTCTCCAGCGATTCGGCAGATTTAATCAGGATGCCATATTCGGCACCTTTGCCTGTTCCCACCATGATAGCCACGGGTGTGGCAAGCCCCAATGCACACGGACAGGAAATAACCAATACGGCAATGCCTATGGACAAAGCAAAATCGAAAGGATAGCCCAATAAAAGCCAAACCACTATAGACAACAAAGAAATAGAAATAACCACCGGTACAAAAACCGCGCTTATTCTATCGGCCAGTTTAGAAATGGGAGCTTTAGAAGATGACGCATCTTCCACCAAACTGATAATCTGCGACAGCGTAGTATCTTTCCCTATCTTCGTTGCTCTCAATGTAAAAAATCCCGATTTATTGATGCTGGCAGACAGAACCGTATCGTTTTTTTCTTTGAAAACAGGGATGCTTTCACCGGTTAAAGCAGATTCGTCTACCGATGAGCTACCATTTTCTACAATTCCATCCACCGGAATACGTTGCCCGGGACGAACAACCACCTCGTCGCCCACCAAAACCTGCTCCACTGGAATTTCCACTTCTTCATTGTTTCGGATGACCACGGCGGTTTTCGGAGCTAAATCCATTAATCGTGTAATAGCGTCCGAAGTACGGTTTTTCGATTTAGCTTCGAGGTATTTGCCCAGTGTTATAAGCGTTAGTATAGTGGCACCCGATTCAAAGTATAAATCTTCAGAAAATCTTGCGGCCATTTGCATATCGGCATGACCCAACGCATAGCCTATCTTATAAATTGCAAAAATTCCATACAGAATAGCTGCCGAAGAACCGATAGCAATCAGCGAATCCATGTTGGGAACAGCCTTAAACAAGGACTTAAATCCGTTTTGAAAATATTTCTTATTGACAAAAACTATGGGCAATGTGAGCAGAAACTGAGTGAATGCAACAATCGATGCATTTTCTGTGGCATGAAAAGTATGTGGTATCGGCAGTCCCAGCATATGCCCCATGGAGATGTAGAGTAACGGCAACAGAAAAACTAACGAAATCCACCAACGCATTCTCATCTCATCCTGTTCCAACTTCACAAAATCAATCTTAGGTTCTTTGCTGGTAGTAACATTAGCTGCATCAACCCGGAGGTGAGCTTCATAGCCAGCTTCTTCAACCGATTTCTCGATAGAAACGGTATTGAGATTCAGTTCGTCAAAACTAACGGTCATGCTGTTTGTCAGTAAATTGACATTGACATTTTTTACTCCGTCTAGTTTGCTCACACTTTTCTCAACATGCGAAACACATGCAGTGCACATCATACCGGTAACATCAAATTTTTCGGTCTTCATCTTTACAAGTTGTGTTTTGCTCACAAAACATTTAAGAACAAATTTAGTTCATCAGAAAAGCCCCCAAACCAATTTCATCTCAAAAAAACGAACAGAACTTTCAGAGTCCATCGTTTTCTAATATCTTTGCAAACATATTTGAGTTATTATCTACTTTGAATTCGCATCGTAGAATGTTCAAAATTACAATTAATTATAAAAATGACTGACAAACCTGAAGACAAATTACCTTCAATTGAACAAATAGCTGATTTACTTATCGATATAGCTTGCGAGCTTATGACCTCAGGCGCTCATACGATGCGAATTTTACAGAATGTTTCGCGTATGGCCGAGAGTTATGGTTATAAACTTGATTTATCGGTATTTCAACTGAGCATCATGATGACCATCACCAGTAAAGATGATGAATCAAAGCGACTCACATTAAACCGAAAAACAAAGCCGCTATTAATCAACTACAAATTTGTTTCAAATTTAAGTTCACTGAGTTGGGATACCTACGATAAACATTTAACGTACAAGGAGGTAAAAGAACGTTTTCATGAAATAATTTCTGAGAAACGGGTTTCAAGATGGCTCATCCTCATCCTTGTATCGTTTGCCAATGCCTCATTTTGTGGTCTGTTTAAAGGCGACATATACGCTGTAGGACTTGTATTCATAGCTACTTTGATAGGTTTTTTTGTACGTCAGGAAATGATGATCCGACATGTCAATCATTTGGTAATCTATGCTTCCAGTGCGTTTATTGCCGGTCTTATTGCGGGAATGGGATATATTTTTCATTTAGGAAACACCCCCGAAATTGCTTTGGCATCGTGTGTTTTGTACCACACACCCGGAGTTCCATTGATAAATTCTGTTTTAGATATTATTGAAGGGCACATACTTACGGGCATCTCCCGATTGGTGAACGCATCAAGTTTAATTGCTTGCACTGCCATTGGATTATTCTCCGCAATGTTATTATTAGGATTAGATAAGTTATGACAACACCAGAAATGATTCAATTAATTATTATTGATGGAGTAATGGCAGCAGTAACTGCTATCGGTTTTGCTATTAGCTCCAATCCATCACGCAAGGCTATTTTAATATCGGCTCTGTTAGCTGCCATTGGACACGGGATGCGGTTCGTGTTCATACAGTCAGGGATGGATATTTCAGTGTCAACATTTATAGTTGCAACGCTTATTGGGCTGTTAAGTATTTTCTTTGCCCGTATTATCCATTGTCCTGCTGAGGTTTTTTCGTTTCCTTCGCTTCTGCCTATGATCCCGGGTCTGTTTGCATACCGAACCATTCTGAGCCTGATCAAATTTATGCAAAGTACAGATTCGGTTAAAAATCAGGGATTTATAATGGACTTTTTTCACAACGGGATGACAACATTGTTTATACTGCTGGCATTGGTTGTAGGAGTTTCTTTACCTGTTTTATTGTTCCCCAAACTTTCGTTTTCAGTTACGCGCAGATATTAGAGATAGAAGGGCTTTTTTCAAACACAAAAAAAATATTTTGAACTATATAGTTAAATATCAACTTTTCTTTCGGTTTTAAATCCAAATCAAGTACTCGTTTCGTCTAATCAGAAAACGAATTGAAGTTTTACCATTTAATTTTAAGAATATGAAACAAATTGGATTATTTTTACTGGCTTTGACACTGGTTGTCGGAGCACATGCTGCAGAAAAATCTGTGAATATAGATAGTCTTAAACGCGAGGTTATCAATAACAGCAAAGAAATTCAGGAACAAAAGAAGGATTCAGTAATGTTCTCGAAATTGTCTGCCGATCAAATCCTTCAACTTAAAAAAGGTGAGCAAGAAGTTCAAAAGCAACAAATTGAAAATGAAGGGCGCAACGATATGCCATTTAATGGCTTTGAATTAGTGTTGATTTGCATTCTGCCATTTGTTTTTGTGATTATAATTATTGCTGTTCAGGTCAAGGCAAAAAAAGAAGAAGCCCGGCGCAGGTACGATTTGTACACCAAATCGCTGGAAATGGGACAAAGTGTTCCCGATCATTTTTTTGATGAGCCGAAGAAATCCAATCCGGTTTCCGATTTGAAGAAAGGAATACTGTGGCTGGTTGTTGGGATAGCAATACTCATTTCATTTGTTGTAATGCAACACACAAAGGGTCTGATAGTCGGTATCGTTCCAACCTTTGTCGGTATTGGTTATTTGCTGGTTCATTACCTGGAAAAACCTAAAACCAATACAACAGGAAACAGCGATGAGCAACGCTGAGGACATCCGTTGGGTGACACAGGTTGCATTACTTGGAGATAAAAAAGCATTTGACAAATTAACCTGTAAATATCAGTCGTCCATACGTCGGTTCTTTCTGAACCTGACTATGGGCGATAGTCAGTTAAGCGACGATCTGGCACAGGAAACGTTTATCAAAGCCTATTTGAATATATCCACTTTCAAAGGAATATCGGGGTTTTCTACGTGGCTCTACAGAATTGCTTATAATGTGTTTTATGATTCGACCCGGGCCAGAAAGCATTATGATGACATAGACAACGACATCATAGATTATCAGCATCAAACGCTCAACGAATTTTCATCTGAAAAAATGGACATTCACAAAGCGTTAAAAGTATTGCGCAAAGAAGAACAAACGGCTGTTTTATTGTTTTATATGGAGGATAAAACGCACAAAGATATTGCCCGAATAATGAACTGCCCACTCGGAACGGCAAAAACCTACATTCTGAAGGGGAAAGAAAAATTAAGTGTCTATCTAAAACAAGTAGGATATGAAAACTAACGAAACAGACATTATGCTGAAGAAATTTTTCAGTGACCAGAAACAGGAAATTGCCGATAACGGATTTTCCAGACGAGTTACTCATAATCTTCCCGAACAGACGGACCGAACCTGGATAGTTTGGATTTTTGCCATAGTTGGAATGACTATTTCACTTTTACTCGGAATTAGTTCCGGCTTGTTACAAAACCTGATGGCTAACATGATACACATACCTATCAACTATCTGATTACCGGAGTTTTTTGTTTCCCGCTGGTTGGTACTGCTTGTTATTATTTTTTTCAACGAAAACAATACAGTCTCATTTAAGATTGAAACATAAATAACTGAATTTTAAAGCCGATACAATGTAAAATTGTATCGGCTTTTTTGTGTCCAATCGGTTCAGTTTAAATAATTAGCAGACAGAATAATTAATTATGAATTTAACCGTAATTTAATGCATGTTATTTTTCAAAAATTATGTTCTACAACATGATTTCATCCTTATCACCCACTCTATTTTACATTATTTTTGTGAGCTAATGAATAAATGTACAAAATACAATTAAAAATAATTTGATAATGACAGTGCCAGAATTAAAATCAGCTTTCGAAACTGCTTACGGCAAAATTGCTGAAGCCGTTTATTTCTCACCGGGACGTGTAAATCTTATTGGCGAACATACTGATTACAACGGTGGTTCGGTATTTCCATGTGCATTGAGTTTTGGAACTTACTTATTGTTGGCTAAAAACGACAAAAAAGTAATGAACTTCAAATCATTAAATCAACCTGAAGTCATTTCGCTCGGTTTCGATCAACTCACTACTCCGCTCAACAAGTCGTGGGTAAATTACCCGTTGGGCGTTATTGCTCAATTTGTAAAACGAGGTATTGCCATCACCGAAGGTTTCGACATTTTAATTTGGGGCAATGTGCCTAATGGTGCCGGACTTTCTTCGTCGGCTGCCTTGGAAGTAGTTACTGCATTTGCATTCAACGACCAATTGGGTACTGAGTTTAATCGCACAGTATTGGCTCAAATCGGTCAGAAATCGGAACACGAATTTGCATTGGTAAACTGTGGTATCATGGATCAGTTTGCTTCGGCTAACGGTGCCAAAGATCACGCTATCCACCTCAACTGCGATACCCTGGAATTTGAATTGGTTCCTGTAAAACTGGAAGGCGTAAAAATCCTTATTTCAAATACTCATAGTCCGCACAAACTGGATTCGGGTGCATACAACCAACGCGTAGCTGAATGTAAACTGGCAGTAGAACAATTGAACAAAGTGCGTCCGTTGAAATACCTGGCCGAATTGACCGAAGCCGAATTTAAATCTATCGAATCGGCCATTACTGACCCGATAGCTCGCAAACGTGCCCGCCACGTGGTAGGCGAAGTTCAGCGCACCAGCGATGCTGTAAAAGCATTGAAAGCAGCCGATTTAACATTGTTTGGCCAATTGATGAATGCTTCGCACGTTTCATTGCGAGACGATTACGAAGTAACCGGACCTGAACTGGATACAATGGCTGAAGAAGCCTGGAAAATTGATGGCGTTATCGGCTCACGTATGACCGGGGGCGGTTTTGGCGGATGTACCGTATCGTTGGTAAAAGACGAAGCTATCGATACATTCATAAAAGAAGTAGGCGCAGCTTACGAAGCCAAAATTGGTATCAAACCCGAGTTCTACATTGCCGAAATTGGTAACGGAGCTTGTAAAATATAATTCATAATTAGTAATTCATAATGCATAATTAGTCAGTAATTGAGGCATAATAAAGATCTCAATTATGAATTGTGCATTATGAATTATGCATTAAAATAACCTATGAAAACAGTAAAAGAATTGGAATTGGAATTGAACGGTAAACCGGTATCGCTTTACACATTGTTCAACAAAAAAGGAGTGTCTGTTGACATTACCAACTATGGTGCTAAAATCATCCGCTTGATGGTTCCCGATAAAAACGGAAAATTCGATGATGTAGTGATGGCTTTCGACACATTGGAAGAAGTTGTCGAAAAAGAAATCTATTTCGGTGCCGTTTGTGGTCGATTTGCCAACCGTATCAAAGATGGTAAATTCACACTCGATGGAGTGGACTATCAACTTCCTGTAAATAACGGAACGAACTCGCTGCACGGTGGAATTCACGGCTACAACGAAAAAGTATGGACTGTAAAATCCGTTTCACAGCAAGAATTGGTGTTGGAACTTTTCTCGCCTGACGGCGAAGAAGGTTACCCCGGTAATCTGACAGTTACCTGTACCTACATTTTGACAGATGAAAACGAGGTAAAAATTCATTATGAAGCTACTACCGATAAAGCAACCATCATTGGATTGACTAATCATTCGTACTTCAACCTGAAAGGTGCCGGAAACGGAACCATCCGCGATCACCAATTGCAAATCAACGCCGATTTCTATACAGTGTTAGACGATTCGTTCGCTTTGTCGGGCGAAATCAGGCCGGTAGAAGGTACTCCATTCGATTTCCGCAAACCAACGGTAATTGACGGACGTGTTGATCACGAAGTATTTGTTCCGGGTTGGGGAATTGACAACAACTGGTGTATCATTAAAAATCAGGCAGGCGAATTAGCTTGGGCAGGTACTGTTTACGCCCCTACCAGCGGACGTAAGATGGAAACCTTCACCACACAACCCGGATTGCAGGTTTATTCGGGCAACTGGATGGATAAAATTGTAGGTAAAGAAGGGAAAATCTACGACCGTCAAGACGCTATCTGCCTTGAAACACAAGGTTTCCCAAACTCTCCAAACATTGCTCATTTCCCAAGTCCGGTTCTTCGTCCGGGCGAAAAGTATGATGAATGGTGTGTGTATAAATTCAGTGTTGAATAAACATCTGATTCGATTGAATACAAAAAATGGTGAGCTTTATTCTCACCATTTTTTGTATCATATAAAATGATTTTCTTTCTTTAAACATATTATCAGATTTCACCCTTCATTGTTAACCAGATGCTCCTGTATAGGCAACATTTTGTTTCAATTATGTTTTGATACTTCAAAATTTTTCTCGTACTTTGCTCGTTATGAGCGTTGATAATTCAATGCCATAAAAATACGGCATCAAAGATTATCAAAAGTGCCTTTTTATATCATATTAAAAAAATATCAATCCATGAAAAACCTTAATTTGCTTTTGATTTTTATCTGCCTCAGCGTTACTGTATGGGGTGCTGGTTCTACAAAAGAAATCAACAGAGTTCAAAGCTTTAATAAGAACTGGAAATTTACATTAGCAGATAGCACGCTCAATGCATCTCAGGTGTCTTTTGACGACTCTAAATGGCGATCGCTTAACCTCCCGCACGACTGGAGTATTGAATCTGATTTTGGAAAAGACTTTCCGGCAAGTCCGGGAGGCGGAGCATTACCAGGCGGATTAGGCTGGTATCGGAAAACTTTCACTGTAGATAGTAAAGATAAGAACAAACGGATATTTATCGACTTCGATGGAGTGTACAGAAACAGTGAGGTTTGGATTAATGGTACTTCACTCGGAAAACGCCCATACGGATATTCTTCATTTCAGTATGATTTGACACCTTATATCAAATTTGGAGCTTCCAATGTAATTGCTGTAAAAGCAGATAACTCTAAACAACCTAACTCGCGTTGGTATTCTGGGTCAGGCATTTATCGAAATGTATGGTTAACTACCACTAATCCTGTCCACGTCGATCATTGGGGGACTTATGTCACCACACCTGTAGTCACAGCCACCAGTGCCGAAATAGCCATTCAAACCACAATTAAAAACGATGACAAAAACCTTAAAACAGTCAGGGTTGAACAATCACTTTACGATGCTCAGGGGAAATTAATAAATAAGGTTGACGGTCCGTTGTACGTAAATACAGGAGTAGCACAACAATATCTTCAAAGAATTATTGTAAGCAATCCTAAGTTGTGGAATATTGAAAATCCTTACCTGTACAAGTTAGTTACGCGCACTTATGTTGCTGGTCGTCAAACGGACGAATATGCTACCAATGTGGGTATTCGTTCGTTTAAATTTGATGTAAAAAAAGGATTTATACTCAATGGCAAGCGGGTAAAAATAAATGGAGTCTGCAATCATCACGACTTAGGGGCACTCGGCGCTGCAGTAAATACCCGCGCTATCGAACGCCAGTTACAGATATTAAAGGAAATGGGTTGTAACGGAATTCGTACATCGCATAACCCACCAGCACCAGAATTACTTGATTTGTGCGATAAAATGGGCTTTATTGTTATGGACGAAGCATTTGATATGTGGCTGAAACAAAAAACCAGTAATGATTATTCCATCGATTTTGCCGAGTGGCATGTACGAGATTTAACAGACATGGTTAAACGTGACAGAAACCATCCATCTGTTTTTATCTGGAGTATAGGTAATGAAGTGGGCGAACAGTGGGGAGAAGGAGCTTCTAAAGAAATGGACTTACAAACAGCCAACGTTTTGCTGAACAACAGAAAGGTTGCAGATACAGAAGATGTTCGGCTCGGTAGATTGGGCAAATTCGCTTTGCTTACCAAACACCTGGTAGATATAACAAAAGATGCAGACCCAACCCGACCTGTATCTGCCGCTTGTAATGGAACTGAAGATAATAATCCTTTATTTAAATCAGAATCAATGGATTTAATCGGATTTAATTATCATGAAAATGAGTTCGAAAAAATAACAGAGCGCTTTCCTAAAACACCTTTCTTCGTAACCGAATCTGTTTCTTCTTTACAATCCCGCGGGTTTTATCTGATGCCTTCGGATAGTGTAAATATTTGGCCGGAAAGATGGGACAAACCATTCAATAATCCTTTACAAAAATGCTCGGCATACGATAATAGCCGTGCTCCCTGGGGCTCTACCCACGAAACAACATGGAAACTTGTGAAGAAATTTGACCACATTGCCGGACAATATATCTGGACAGGCTTCGATTATCTGGGTGAACCTACTCCTTATTGGTGGCCATCCCGCAGCTCATTCTTTGGTATCGTGGACTTAGCCGGATTTCCTAAAGATATTTATTATATGTATCAAAGCGAATGGACAACCAAAAACGTGTTACATATATATCCACACTGGAACTGGAATCCCGGACAAACTGTAGATGTTTGGGCTTACTACAATAACGCCGATGAAGTGGAATTGTATCTAAATGGACAATCGCTTGGCAAACGCAGCAAAGTAGGAGAGGACCTGCACGTGATGTGGCGCGTACCTTATACTTCTGGCACTTTAAAAGCTGTTTCGCGCAAAGCGGGTAAAGAAGTACTGACCAAGGAAATAAAAACAGCAGGAGCAGCTGTTAGCATACGTCTGAGTGCCGACCGTCCTACGATATCATCCGATGGAGACGATTTGTCCTATGTAACGGTTGAGCTCTTAGATAAAGATGGGGTTGCCTCTCCACTGGCTGATAAACTCGTAAAATTCTCTGTCGAAGGCGAAGGCAGCATTGTTGGTACTGATAATGGGGATCAAAACGACCACGTATCGCTGAAAAAGCATGAACGCCATCTTTTCTATGGAAAATGTCTGACCATTATACAGTCAAACGGGAAAACAGGCGCCATAAAGCTTAAAGCCTCCGTAGATGGATTACCATCAGAAGAAATAATTATTGTAAGCAAATAAACAGAATGAATTTCATACAAAACTCCCTTGAACCAGTTGGTTTAAGGGAGTTTTTGTTTGTGCCTGAAGCAAAATCCCAAAATCACTTCAGAGAGATGGTTTGTAGTATATACAACTACATTTTGTTCGACTATAATATGTCGATTTTAGATAAAAAAAATGATTGGAAAGTAATATTGGAAATAAAATAACAAAAATCTGTCTTTTTTTGCTTAACTTTGCAACTCAAAATATTTAGTTTTGTGCTATAAATTCACCCTGTTTTATGTAAAAAAAACTACAATAAACTTGTTTTCAGCTATTATTAATCTCTGATTTATAGTATTTTATTGAATAACGGATAGATGTTATTAAGTAATGATTTTACTCATCATTATTTCTATGAAACAGAAATCTAAAACCATGGATTATTATACTGATTTGTAGCAATTTCTTTGTAGCAGCCATGGTCAAAATCAAATAAAACTGATATTTAATTTTAATTATAATTGTTTAACTATTTGGTTTGATGATCTCGGCCTCATTTTCAAGCAAAGTCTGAAAATCCTGATTTTATTATAGATCATTTTTGATAACTTACTTATTATCATATTCCAACAAGTAATTTTTTGATTATGAAAAGACCTTTACTACTTTTTTTATTTCTATCTGCATTCATTTTCACAAGTCATGGCGTTTACGCAACCCAAGATGGCACAAATTGCGCTAATGCATTCACAGCAAGTGCAAGTTCGACGAATACAGCTACACACACTGGCAGTGGAGATGATGTCTGGTTTATATACACACCAAGCGCCGCGAATCGCTTAATTACTGTTTCATCGTGTGGTCTGACTGCAGTTGGAACAAGTTTTGAAATCTACAACAGTTGCAGCACAGGTGATTTAGTTTTGCCAAAATATACGTCATCCTCGTGTGGTAATACAGCACCTTATCAGAGTACAAAAACCTTTCAGGTAACATCAACAGCGCCTGTTTTGATTAAATGGAAAAATCCGGGTAGCGCATTGAGTTATAACTGGACAATAACAGATGGCGCATTGCCTACTGGAGCAACTTCTGTCACTGCTATAAAGCCTAATGAAGGAATAAATACACCAAATTATCATTACGGAAATTCTGTAGATTTATGGTATTATTTCACGTCAAGTGCTGATGGTATATTCACCATATCCAAGCCGAATGGGAGTAGCTCACACTATAGTGGTGTTGTATACTCCGAATCTGATTTAAATAACCCTATTGCGGGATTCACTCAAACCACAGGATTTCAACGTCAAATAAGAAGTGGTGAAAAATATTACATCAAGTTTCTCAAAACAAGCGACAATAATTACGACTGGAATCTGGCATTTCAGGCTCAAACACTTCTGGGCTATAATTGCAGTTCTCCTATTGTTGCGAGTCTTGGAAACAATAATGTGACATACTATGGTGCTAATCAGTGGTTCTCTTTTGCTCCTGCCATAAATGGTATGATGACAGTTTCTACTGTTGGTCAAACAACACAGGACACATGGGAAGATGTTTATGATGACTGTAATGCCAGTTCCCCCCTATACTCGGTTGATAATGTTGGTGAATTTGTTGAACAATCAAGCATCACCATGAACGTTGTCAAGGATAAACCTTACCTGATAAAGTGGAGAAAGGATTTTACCACAGCAGCATATCCCTTTACTATATCTGTACGCCCTTTCTATATAGGTAAAGATGTTATCTCATTCAGTTTACCGAATCAAGTAAACTCAAGCACTATAAATAATACAACTCATACTATTGATGTGGTAGTTGGCAGCGCTGTTGACCGAAGTAATTTAGTAGCCACATTCCAGCTATCGCCGGGAGCTACGTCCAAAGTAACAACCATTCCGCAAGTTAGTGGAACGACCTCGAATAATTTTACAAACAGCATAACCTACACAGTCTATGCAGAAGATGGAAGCACACAAGACTGGACTATCAATGTAACCAATGCTGTAGCACTGAATAGTGCAAAAGATATTGTGAGCTACTCGTTCACCAGTATAGATTATATTGTAGACTCAAGTACAATAAACACTGCCAATCATACAGTACAAATTCATGCGTTATATTCCATTCCTGATATCACTTCATTGATATCTTTGTTCACCTTATCTAGTTCTGCAACTGCAAGTATTGGAAGCACTAATCAGGTGAGTGGAACTACTGCTAATAACTACAGCAATAGCCTCACTTACACTATTACCGCCCAGGATGGAACGACTCAAAACTGGACTGTGCAGCTAATAGTTGATCCAAAACCTCTTGGTGAGAGCTGCGCTTCTCCTGCAGCAGTCTTACAAGGCACAAATGTAGCCAATAGTATCTATATCGATCAGTATTATGCGTACACTCCTACCGGAGACGGTTTTATCAGCTTAGGCTATTGCTCGGGTGCAATACAAAAAACGGTAACATTATATTCTGATTGCCCCACAAGCAACGTTATAGCTTCTAAAGTAGTATCATGTGGCGATGATTTAAAGGTTCTGGTACAAAATGGAATCTTAGTCCACATCAAATGGAGCAACATCAAGAATGAATCATGGACCTTCGCTAAAGGCGTATTCAGTGGAAAAGATATTCTAACATTTAATCCTGCCTCGTTGGTAGGTAATGCTGATATAAATTTATCAAATCACACGGTCACAGCAGTTGTGGACAGGAGCGTAGATTTGTCTTCGTTACAGATTGACTTCACCCTGTCGCAGGGAGCTAAATTGCTAAACGGAGCAACTCAGGTATTGGCAAATGAACACATTGACTTTACAAATCCGGTTACACTTACGGTTAAAGCTCAGGATGGTACTACCCAGAATTATGTATTTACTGTTACGAAAAGAAACACTGGTACCGGAAACTCGATTATAAATTTCTTCCTGAACAATCAGGTTGCACCTGCCGTAATTGACAACATTAATCATACGGTAAAACTAGGAGTACCTGCCGGAACAAATCTCACGGCTTTGATGCCGAATTTCTTAGTTTCTGACTATGCTACAGCTAGAATATCAGGAGTTGTTCAGGTGTCCTCACAGAGCATTGTTGATTTCACAAACCCTGTTATTTATAAAATTACCTCTGAAAGTGGCGTAGACCAAAATTGGACAGTAACAGTAACAACTGCACCAGTGTTGAATATCTATGCCAATATGACTTCCTTCCGCTTCAATGAGCAAGCACAATTGCCAACTATTGATGCAGTCAACAGAACCATATCGGTTATTGTAAATCCTGGCACAGATCGTTCGGCTCTAATTGCCACATTCTATATGTCAAGCGGGGCAACAGCCAAAATAGGTACTATTGCACAGGTAAGCGGCACTACTGCCAATAACTTTAATTCTCCGATAGTCTATCTGATAACTTCTGAAGATGGACTGACTACGCTGGATTGGACTGTAAGCGTAACTGTAGCTAAAAATACCGCAGCCGCTATTTCGGCATTCACTTTAGCAGGACAGATAAGTTCATCAATAAACACAGCCAACAAGACTATTGACATTATAATGCCGAAAGGCTCATCGGCAAGCGGTTTAATCAGTACATTTACAACCTCTGCCGGAGCAACAGTAAAAATAGGAACTACAGCACAGGTAAGTGGCACTACAGCCAATGATTATACCAGTCCGGTGGTGTATACCGTAGTTGCTGAAGATGGTATCACTACACAAAACTGGACTGTTTCTGTGGCAATTGCTACCGCAATAGGAACTATCAATGAGACAGCTATCAACATGTATCCTAATCCTACCATCGACGGTTTTTATATCAATGTAAGCGATGATACCACCACCTTATCTATATTCGATTTAGAAGGCAGACTGGTACTTACACAAAAAATAACCGGAAAAACTTATATCGATGTCAGTGCACTTCAGCCGGGGATATACATTGTGAAGGCTAATGGATTGACCGAAAAACTGGTAAAAAAATAACTTTTGCAGAAATTTATCAATAGAAGAAAAAGGCACGATTACATGTGCCTTTTTCTATTCATGAAGAGGACGTAAATAATGTTTCACCAATAAAATTTATGTTATTCAATGCACTACTAACTTTAAGGTACTTTTAGATAAATCAACGGTCAGCGACCGAAGGGAGATCATTCAGTTTTGCCGCTTGGCTTGTCAAAAAAAGGATGTCCTAAATTTATCACATCCTTTTTACATAACTAACTCACATCTAGACTAATATAAAATGGCGCGTACTCTTTTTTTTAATGCTTTTTTTTGTGGATACAATCCTTTTGTCTAATTTAGCACCAGAGAAATACAGTCAACTCTTTCATAGTCAAATTAAGTTTGTTGCAGAATATTGAATAACCCAGCATTATGGAAAAATAATTTTGCGGCATCCATTATCCGAAACATTAAATCTTTTTTAACCTGCCTTTTATGGAGCACTATGCGTTTTTATTTATCAACATCACATTAATTGTTGGCTGTATAGCTTTGGCAGTTGTTTTTCTCACCTTACCACTTCCTCAAACCGAAACTTTAAATAAGTACCGGATTTCCCTCCGGTTCTTAGCAGGCGGATATATAACTTTGGCCATGGTCAAGGTACTTGTCATGGTTTTTAATTTGTTTTTGGTAAATATTATATCGATGGATACACTAGTCACTGCATCTTTACAGGCAACTTTGTTTGTAATATCGTTGGTCATACTAATCAACCCTCGATTTGTTACTAAAAACTATCTCTATAAACAGCTAGCACCTGTCTTTGTCCTGTCGATACTATATATAATGTTTTGTACCATTTGGGGAAATCTCCAGATACATTCAATAGCCGACCTTATCCGGTACAAATTTCATCCCATAATGATTATCAGAGAGCTATTTTTGTTCTATTATATCTTCCAGTTAGTCTATTTAACGCGATTATTTTTTCGGCAGGCAAAATTATTTGGCAGTGAGATGAATAACTATTTTTCCGAATGCTCCAGTGCATGCCTTCCATGGGTCAAATATAGTTTTTATGCAGCGCTTTCGGTTGGGATTGGGGCTTTGCTATCCTGCTTTATGTTTGCAGACTCATGGATATTTATCTTTACACTTATTTATACCTTCTTCTACTTAGGTTTTGGTATTTATTATATCCAATATCCGAGAAAGTTTATCTATATTGAACCGGCTATTTATCCACCGAACTCTTCTACTGATAAGGTACCTAACAATAAAAAACGACTTGTGTGGGATGAACTAAAAAATAAGATTATTGCTGAAAAATACTACCTTACACCGGGAGTAAATATAGAGGATATGGCTCAATACCTCAAAATTGGACGAACCACTCTCTCTACATTTATCAATAATGAAGAGGGTATGAACTTCAACGTGTGGATTAATTCACTGCGTGTAGAGGAAGCTAAAAACTTGCTCACCAGTTATCCCGAATATTCCCTCGCTCAAATCTCCGAATTGGTTGGATACAGCGAACCATCCAATTTCAGCCGCCAATTTAAACTGATTACCAACGAATCACCATCTGTATGGCGGCAAACCTGCCAATTGGAATCTCCCAATTATAGTATCAATTAAACAGAAACACTCAAAAACGTGCTTTAGGTGAGTAGATAGTACGCTATTTACCTGAAGCGCATTCTTCATCTACGTGCCCACACATACTAAAATGGCACAAATATTCCTCTCTGTTCCAAAAGGTTAAGTATCTGCCGTCCCCCATCGAAAAAAACTTTCAATTTGTCAAATGGTACGCTCACTTTGTACCTATTGATAGGTGAAGTACACATCCTTCCCATTAATTTTACCGCCATAAATAACATCGTTCTCTGAATTATTATGAGCTAAACCCGTTTTTGCTCGACTATTGTCCATATCCGTCGAAAACCGATTGACATCGGGGAAAAAGCGACCGGCATCAGCCGGATATCGATCGGAATCAGACAAATTCGGGGCGATATCCGACAAATATCGGCCGACATCTGGTGAATATCGATCGATATCGAACAAAAAACGACAGACATTAAATGAATATCGGTTGATATTCGGCGAGAAACGATCGGAAATTACCGAGAATGAGTTTTGAATAGTAGATGTACCCATAATCTACAGATTTATAGCTCAATGAAAATTATTTTTTTACTATACAATATCCTTATGTTTAATTCTAAAATTTAAATCGTATGAGAAAGAACACAGTAGTATTAGATTTTCTAAAGTTTTCGGTACCCAACAAAATTGTTTTTGCACGTACCGTAGTATCTAAAATGAGTTCGCTCGCTTTGTTTACTAATCCCGACGTAGCTTATCAAATCGTAACGGAGATTGCCAATAGACTGGAAGGTTATTACATGTCCTCCCGTGGTGGTGATCATGAGCAAATAGCTTTAATGCATCAGGTCGAAGAGGAACTTGACAATGCGCTTCGTGAGTTAGGATTGAATGTAAATAGGGTGGCCAAAGGCGACGAAGCAGGCGATACACCAGCCAGTGTTTGGCTAAAACGGAAAGCGGTAACAGGTGCTTCCTCTTATGTATGGCAGTATTTCATAGGTTCGGAACTTCCTGCCGACGACAAGTGGTTGTTTGCCGGATCCACCACGCAGGCATCATTCCTGATAAGCGAATTACCCTTGGGTACAAAGGTTTGGTTTCGGGTAGCAGCGGTTACATCAGCCGGTATGCAACCGTTTACGGATTCTATTTATCGCTATATTTCATAAAGCATTATAGCATTTCAATGGTAAGTATATAAATTGAAAGTATACGACTATTTATTTGTAGCAGATGGTGCGCAACATCTAAATGAATAAATAGTAAAGCAGCAGTGGTAGCAACGTATAGAATACCACCGTGGGAACCGAAAAACGTTATGAGTAGGTATCTAAATATTAATATGATTTAGAATGGGAACAAATTTACCAGGAGGTTGGACTCCTTATAGCACAACTATCTCGGCTGATGCCAAAAAAGTATTTGACTCAGTTATCAAAGGATTAATTGGAGTAAAATATAGTCCATTAGCAGTAGCCACACAAGTAGTATCGGGAACAAACTATCGTTTTTTCTGTAATGCTCAAGGAGGATATCCAGGGGCATTGAATGATGCAGTTATCATTCAAATTTATCAACCCTTACAGGGAGAAGTACATATCACTTCAATCAAAAAGGTAGATTAATTCGTCTTATTCCGACAAAGAGAGTAAATTGATGTAGAATCAATTTACTCTCTTTGTTTATTTACATGCAAATGAGAATAAGCTATTTTTAAGATAGTTATCATAACAAGAAGTTTAAAGATATTTTCTATCATTCATAGATCTTATCAAATCGTACGTTACTTTGTACGATTTGATAAGTGCTAATGTAGTATATATGACTACCTTTGTAGTAAATTAAATTAGTGCAATATCAATGGATTTTAGTCAACTACTGCTCGGAAAGCTCAATCGGAATACTCAAGTTCTACTCAATTGTGGAGATGATGCAGGGCCGATGAAGTTAGCCGTAGATCATATTTACAAGATTTATAGTCAGATTACAGGTGCAAAGGTTGATACGATTTATCAAGACAAAGATATTAAAGTAACATCGACTACAGGTGATGTGAAAAATTATATCATAGCCATTACGAAGTAATAAAAACCAATAGAGGGAATTTTTAAAAATTCCCTCTACCCAATCTTTTGTAGTATGAAAAAAAAATTACTCGTTAATAATAATTTGTTTGACATCGGAATAAATTACAAAGCGTATATTCCGAATAAAGAAACAAAATTTCTAAGTTTAAGAAACTGGAATTTTATCATCCTTCTCTTTCTCCTATTATTTTTCACCCCTTCTTTATTTGCTGTCGATTTAGTTGTAGTCGGAGCTGCAGATGCTAATGCAAATGGCACTTATACTCCTCAATCAGGAACTACTTGGAAACATAGTAGCAAAGAATATTATATTTATAAGTATCGCAATACCGATGATAAATATTATTGGATTTTTGACACAAAGCAAAATTTCGACGGTACATTCATTGCAGCTTGTGATGCAACTACATCAACTTCACCTGCAAGAAAAACAATGGACGCTGCTAATGGTGGTTGTCTAAATTATAGCATGACCATTGCTGAATACAGTGCTACACCCGAAATAAACATAACAGGAAACGGAATAACCATAAACTCAGGAGCACCAAATCCTGTCTATACCGATTATACCAATTTTGGTACAGCGGTAACTGGAGGAGGAACTGCTACGCGTACTTTTACCATTCAAAATACAGGAGCATCTGCGTTATCGGTTGGGGCAATCAGCTTTAGTGGTTCTTCAGATTTTTCGGTTACAACAGCACCTCAGCCCTCTGTTGCAGCGTTAGGCTCAACCACGTTTACGGTAACCTTTACCCCTTCTGCCGTTGGTAATCGCACTGCAACGATATCAATCGGCAACAATGATTCGAACGAAAGTCCTTATACTTTTGCCATAAGCGGTTATGGATTTATAACTAAAGACCTGATTGTTTCGGGCAGTATAACACCTTCCGATGCTAATGGTACTTATAAATACGCAGGAATAAAAAATGACTTTCCTTATTGGAAACATTCGATGCTTAATTATTATATCGTCAGTAATCCGGCAACTTCAATAGGAACAGACCCCACTTGGGCATTAGATAATAATTTCTTAACCTCAGATGGTTATCCTTTCTATTGTTATTCAGCAGCCAATGTTCCAACCGGGCTTACATGGTCAACATTATCATTTCTTCCAACGGGTGCAAGCTCAAATTCTAGTGGTGCTGGAACTCTATCTGTAACAGATGTTACTACTGTTCCCGAAATCAATATCAAAGGCGGATCAAACGATATTGTTAACGGCAGTTCGGTGATTGATTTTTACCACCATACTAATTTTGGAACGCTTAATATCGCATCTGGGTCAAAAATACAATCGTTCACCATTGAAAATAAAGGAACAGGAACATTAACGTTAAACGGAACAAGCCCTTATGTTACATTAAGTGGGACAAATGCTTCCGAATTTACAGTCTCATCAGTTCCTTCCAATAGTATTATAGCAGGTGGAACGACAACTTTTGCTATTAAATTTGACCCTTCTACCGTTGGGACTAAAACAGCAGTGGTAAATATCTCGAACAACGATGGGGATGAAGGCAGTTATAGTTTCAATATACAAGGAGAAGCCATAACACCGAAAAGCATTATCGTCTCAAATATTACAGCCCCAACTGCTGCTAATGGCACTTATACCTATCAAGGCATTACCAATGACTTTGAATCCTGGAAAAACTCGTCCGGTTATTATATTTATAATTACAGACAAGGCAATGCAGATGAATCTTATGATCCTTATTGGTATATTGATGCTAATAATTCGGTTATACCATCTGATGCAACAACATATAATTTTAGTGCCTCATCAAGCAACGGCGCTATTGTTTCGCCAACAAATATTTCTTCATGGTCAGCTTCTGCCGGAAGTACAGGAACTCCAACAATTATGTTTGCTGAACCAGAGATAAACATTGTAGGGAATTCGCTTAACATAGTAAGTGGAGACAATACTCCATCAGAATATGATTATACCGATTTGGGTTGGGTGGCCTCTGGTTCTGTTACGAAGACTTTCACCATCCAGAATCTGGGAACAGAAACATTAACGTTGACTGGAGCAAGTCCATACATTACCATAACTAACCCAACAAATTTCAGTATTGCAACTGCTCCGGCAGCATCAATACCGGCAGGAGGGTCAACAACATTCCAGGTTACATGTACCCCTTCTGCATCGTTGGGGACTTACTCTGCTACACTTTCCATTGCAAATAACGATGCCAACGAAAACCCTTACAATTTCTCAATTCAGGGAGGAAAAGGAACGTTACCGACTGTTACAAGTCAGCCAGTAAGTGATATTGGAACCATTACAGCAATAGGCAACGGTACGATTACAAGTTTAGGAAATCCCAATCCTTCTGCTTATGGAATCTGTTATGGTACAGCGGCTAATCCTGATATAACAGGTAGTAAAGTTGACAAAGGCACAGCCTCAGTAACGGGTGCATTTACAGCCGCTATCACTGGCTTAAGTCTAAATACCACATACTATGTTAGAGCATATGTAAAAAACAATGTAGGACTAGTTTACGGGCCAGAGCAAACCTTTAAAACATTATTACCCACTATTACTTCTGTCACCTATGATGAAAGTGCCGGTATTCTGGCACTTACCTGTACAAACATAAGTTCTGGCGATGTTATAAATCCCGCCAAGATTACTATTACGGGAGAGGGCGGAACGACTTATACTTTAACCACCGGTAACGCCACTGCAAGTAGTAGTACAGCTGCATCTATCACCCTAAACGCTACCGATAAAGTTGCTATCAACTTAATTTTAAATAAGAACAGTACAAGTTCAACAAGTGGAACAATTTATAACGTAGCAGCGGCTGATGATTGGGATGCCAATATTACAGCAGGAGATATTTCGGACTTATCTGGAAATGGAATAACAGTAAGCAATGTTGCTGTACCAACCATTACTAGTGCTGCTTACGATGCTAGTACAGGAGTATTAACAGCTACAGGTACTGGATTTTTCAAATTAAGCGGTGCTGCGAATGATATTAATATTTCAAGACTAACTGTAACAGGCGAAGGTGGTGCGACTTATACATTCACAACTTCTAATGTTGACATTGTTTCGAGTACATCATTCTCGGTAACCCTAAACGCCACAGATAAAGCTGCTGTCAATCAAATTGTAAATAAAAACGGCACAAGTTCTACTGGAGGTACAACTTATAATTTGGCGGCAGCTGAAGACTGGGAAAATGGAGCGGATGCTGCTGTAGTAGTAGCCGACCTTACCGGAAACAGCATTACAGTAAGCAATGTTGCAGTGCCAACCATTAGTAGTTCCACCTACGATGCTGTCACGGGAGTATTGGCAGTTACGGGTACCGGATTTTTAAAGTCGAACGGAGCTGCTAATGATATTAACGTTTCCAAATTCACCATTACCGGGGAAGGCGGTGCAACATACACCCTTACTACGACCGGGGTTGAAATCAGTTCAGGAACAACTTTTACAGCAACATTGAATGCATCAGACAAGTCTGTCTTAAATCAAATAATCAATAAAAACGGAACGGCCTCTACGGGTGGAACTACGTATAATCTGGCGGCAGCTGAAGATTGGTCGGCCGGTGCTGATGCTGCAGTTGTTGTGGCTGATTTAACTGGGAATGGAATTACCGTAAACAATGTGGTTATTCCAACTATAACTAGTGCCACTTATGATGCAGGTACAGGAACATTGTCGGTTACTGGTACTGGATTTTTAAAATTAAACGGAGCTTCAAACGACATTAATGTTTCGAAACTTACAATTACCGGGGAAGGAGGTGCAACATACACCCTTACTACTGCTAATGTTGAAATTATTACAAGTACAATGTTTACTGTTGCATTAAATGCAGCAGATAGATCGGCTATAAATCAAATTTTCAACAAAAACGGAACGGCCTCTACGAGTGGAGCAGCGTATAACTTGGCAGCAGCCGAAGATTGGTCGGCCGGAGCTGATGCTGCTGTTGTGGTGGCTGATTTAACCGGAAATGGAATTACCGTAAGCAATGTGGTTATTCCAACTATAACTAGTGCTACTTATGATGCAGCAACAGGAACATTGTCGGTTACTGGTACTGGATTTATAAAATTAAACGGAGCTTCAAACGACATTAATGTTTCGAAGCTTAGCATTAAGGGCGAGGGAAATGCTAATTATACACTTACTACGTCCGATGTTGAAATTAGCTCAGGAACTTCGTTTGCAATAACATTGAATGCAACCGACAAATTTGCTGTTACTCAGATAATCAATAAAAATGGTTCGGTTTCTAATAGTGGAACAGCGTATAATTTAGCTGCAAATGAGGACTGGGCTGCAGGTATGGATCCTTTGGTAGTTGTGGCAGATTTGACAGGAAATGGAATTATGGCTTCCAATATTACGGCTCCCGGTGCCCCTACTATTGGCATCGTAACTCCGGAAAATACTCAGGCTAGTGTAAGTTTTACTGCTCCGGCATCAAATGGCGGTAGTGCAATAACAGGATATACAGTAGTGTCGAGTCCGGGGGGGCGCATCGGAAGTGGATCTTCGAGTCCTATAACCGTTACCGGATTAACCAATGGTACTGCGTACACCTTTACCGTTACAGCTACAAACAGTGTGGGTACAAGTGCTCCATCCACCGCTTCAAATAGTGTAACGCCAAATGCGAGTCAGAGCATAACATTTACCAATCCGGGGGCACAAACATTTGGAACAACACCAACGCTGAGTGCTACCGCAAGTTCAAATCTTGCTGTTACATTCAGCACTTCAACGCCTGATGTTTGTACGATCACGAGTGGTGGTACACTGACATTTATAAAAGCGGGGACTTGCACAATTCTTGCCAATCAAGCCGGAAATACAGCTTATACTGCAGCTCCAATTGTTTCTCAAACCTTTACAGTAAATGCTGTAGTGCCCGAAGTACCAACTATTGCCACTGCCACAGCAGGAGATACTCAGGCAACGGTAAACTTTATTGCTCCGACATTCACAGGTGGTAGTACAATAACAGGATATACCGTTACATCCAGTCCCGGAGGTATTACAGCCACAGGCACTGCAAGTCCGATAATCGTTACAGGATTAACGAATGGTACTGCGTACACCTTTACCGTTACAGCTACAAACAGTGCCGGAACAAGTGCTCCATCTACCGCTTCGAATAGTGTAACGCCAAATGCGAGTCAGAGCATAACATTTACCAATCCGGGGGCACAAACATTTGGAGCAACACCAACGCTGACTGCTACTGCAAGTTCAAGTCTTGCAGTTACATTCAGCACTTCAACGCCTGAGGTTTGTACGATTACTAGTAGTGGGACACTGACATTTATAAAAGCAGGGACTTGCACAATTCTTGCCGATCAAGCCGGAAATGCAGCTTATACTACAGCTACAACTATTTCTCAGACCTTTACAGTAAATGCTGTAGTGCCCGAAGTACCAACTATTGCCACTGCCACAGCAGGAGATACTCAGGCAACGGTAAACTTTACTGCTCCGACATTCACAGGTGGCAGTACAATAACAGGATATACCGTTACATCCAGTATCGAAAGTGTTATAGCCACTGGAACTACAAGTCCGATAACCGTTACCGGATTAACTAATGGTACTGCGTACACCTTTACTGTTACAGCGACTAATGTTGCAGGAACAAGTACAGCATCAGTAGCTTCGAACGGTGTGACACCGCATACGCTTCCTACAGCAACTACTTATGCTGCAACTGACATTACTTCTTCAGGGGTAACATTGAATGGAACTATTAATGCTAATGGTGCCAGTACGGCAGTTACGTTCGAATACGGAACAACCATTGCTTATGGTACGAGCGTTGCTGCATTACAAAGTCCTACCTCGGGTATTTTGGCAACTTCGGTAAGCAAGGCTCTAACGGGTTTGATAAGCAATACAACATATCATTACAGGGTAGTGGGTGTCAATGAGGCTGGTACAACCGATGGACTGGATCAAACCTTTACAACTGCTTTGGGTACAGGTTTAGATAATCCAAGCGCAGCGGTACTTTCGCTCTATCCAAATCCAGCTACTGAAGGTTTTTATATCAATGTGGGAGAAAAAAAGACGCTTATATCTATCTTTGATTTAAACGGCAGTTTGGTCTTTACGCAACAAGTAATCGGAAAGAGCTACATCAATATTACCCAGTTACAAAAGGGGGTTTATGTCGTAAAAACGAATGGACTGGTTGCAAAACTGGTGAAGAAATAATCGTCAATATTAAAACAAAAATGAGGTTGTCAGATCATTCTGACAACTTCATTTTGTATTTAAGTGCGCATAGAAAGACAAAATTACCTCAAAGATAATTTGCGTAACACAGGATTTATCTTAGCAGTACTGGCAACAACAATCAGCGTCATGATACCTCCAAATGCCACCGATGGAACTAAGCCCATCAGCTTGGCGGTCATTCCCGATTCGAAAGCACCCAGTTCGTTCGACGAACCAATAAAAATACTATTCACGGAAGCCACACGACCACGCATATGTTCCGGAGTGTAAAGTTGTAGGATAGTGCCCCGTATTACCACGCTCACATTGTCGAATAATCCGCTTAATAATAGCAGCAAGGCCGAAAGCCAGAAGAAGTGTGAAAAAGCAAATCCAATCATGCACAAACCGAAAGCTGCCACAGCAAGCAACAGGCTAGTACCGCTATTCTTAACCGGTGGATTAAACATCAGGTAAAATGACATAAAAATAGCTCCCAGTGCCGGACATGCACGGAGAAAACCTAACCCCTGCGGACCAACATGCAAAATGTCGGATGCAAAAACGGGAAGCATAGCCACCGCACCTCCAAATAATACGGCGAACATATCCAGCGAAAAAGCCCCGAGCAATTGAGGCGATTTCATCACAAAACCTATACCCTCACGAATGCGGCTAAAAATATCTTCTTCGCTCACCTTGCCCGAAGCTATTCTGCCGGCTATTTCTACTCTGCTTATGATCCCTAACGAAAGCAAGAAAAGTAAAAATACAGAACCGTAAGCGACAGAGATGGATGAAAATCCGTAAATCAAGCCTCCCAGAGCCGGTCCCATAACGGCCGCCACCTGCCAGTTGGCACTGCTCCAGGTGGCGGCATTGGCATAGTCTTTTTTGTCAACCAGCTGCCCGATTAAGGCCGAGTTGGCCGGCATAAGAATGCCTCTCGATAATCCTGTTAGAAATATCGTTATAAACATAGGCCATATACCCAAATGTTCGAATGAATGAAAAGATTCAATGCTGTAGAGCGTAAGAATTGCCGAACCTGCTAGCAATAAAAGAGTGGTATAGCGCACAATTTTCTTCCGGTTCCACAAGTCAACATAATGCCCGGCAAAAAGTGAAATGGAAATCTGTGGAAAAACCTCTACCAAACCTATCAGACCGAGCCAAATCACATTTTTGGTGAGGAAATACATGTGCCAGCTGACTATGACCGATTGCATCATAGTGGCCATTGTCATCAAAAAACGATAGCCCAGAAAATACCTGAAATTAAGATTGCGCACTGCAGTAAAAGCATCGCTGCCGAATAATCGAATAAACATAATCTCTCTTTTTTATACCACCGCAAAGGTATGGATTATTCTTTTTGCAAAAACAAAATATAAGGCGGAAAATAAAAAATCCCCGAACTAATTTGCATTAATCCGGGGAGTAAGAAAAGTATAGCATTTATTTTAGAGAGACGGAAATTTTATTTCCATCATAGTGAATAGTCTTAAATTCTTTTGATGGCTCATCAATTCCAAGTGTCTTGGTCTGATCTACCAGATAGATTTGAAAATTACGTTCAAGTGTCATCCCCTTAAAACTACCTTTTCGGGCTGCAACGTTGAATACCTTGTCTTTATCGTTGTACAAAAATTCAATCGTTGAGTAAGCATTTTTTTCATAATTGTAGTTCACACTTTCATCTTCATATAAGGTGAAAGTTCCGTTTTTACCGGCATAAACATAGATTTTCAAATCAGTTTGCGCTTGCGTGGTGTTTTGAATTTGCTGTCCTATGGGGAGAATACTACCAGCTGCTACATAAATAGGCATACGATCGTACGGAGCATCCACGGTTTGTTTTTGCCCTCCGACAGTGAATTTTCCATCATACAGGTTATACCAGCCAGTTTGTTTTGGGAAGTAAACATCACGCGTACGGGCTTTGTATTTATACACCGGACAAATCATCAGTTCCTTGCCAAACATGTATTGATCGCCTATGTTCAGTACGTTCTTATCCGCCGCAAAATCCATCATCAGAGCACGCATAATCGTAAAATCGTTGAAATAACCCATGCCTGCCATGGTGTAAATGTAAGGCATTAACCTGTAACGCAACTGAGTATAATACAACATGGTTTTATAAGCCGGATGTGTTTCTGGCGCAATATTCCACAGTTCGCGGTAAGGGAACTGACCATGTGTGCGGAACAATGGTACAAATGCCCCAAACTGATGCCAACGGACATTCAGCTCACGCCATTCATCCCTATCTGCAGAACCTTCTTTTGCCATTTCGTAACGCTTTTCTACACAAAATCCCCCATTATCCATTGTCCAGTAAGGAACCCCGCTCATAGAGAAGTTTATTCCGGCAGAGATTTGAGCTTTCATATCTTCCCAGCGGGTGGCAATATCGCCACTCCACGTAGCGGTAGAATAACGTTGCAAGCCGGAAAATCCTGAACGTGTAAGCAAGAAAACACGTTTGTTGTTGTCTTCGCCGCGCTGTCCGTCATAAATGGCTTCAGCATTCATCAGTGCATAAGCATTAAAATACTCGGTCGATGGTCCTAAAGCAGTTGGTCCGCAAAGAGCTTTACGGTAAGGCATATCGGTACAATCACGCACATTGGGTTCGCTGGCATCCATCCACCATGCATCCAAACCGAGCGGGTATAAATGATCTTTCATCTGATTCCAGAAAAGCTTGCGGGCATCGGCCGAGTAAGCATCGTAGAATGAACCTACGTAACCCGGTCCTACCCAATCGCGGATACTATCCTTGACAGCTTGCATGTACATCCATCCTTTACTTTCAAATTCCTTGAAATGCTCGGTGTTATGGTAGAATTTAGGCCAAACTGAAATCATGATTCGGGCGTCCAAGGCATGAATTGAATCAACCATTCCTTTGGGATTGGGGAAACGGCTTTTCTCAAACTCATGACTACCCCACTCTGTTTCGGGCCAGTAGTTCCAGTCGAGTACTATGTTGTCAATCGGAATCTGACGGCTACGAAACTCCTTCAACGTACCCACTATTTCAGCTTGCGTTTTGTAACGCTCACGACTTTGCCAGAACCCCATAGCCCATTTAGGCATAATAGACGCTTTGCCAGTTACTTGACGATATCCACTGATAACTTCGTCGGGATTGTTCCCCCGAATGAAGTAGTAATCCATTTGTTGACCCATCTCCGACCACAAGGATAGTTTGGTTTGCTCAGTATCCGGCACCGGACTTAGTGCTTTAAGCCCTATGTACGATACGCCTCCATCCGGCAGCCAGTCAATACGCAGTTTGTGTTTCTTGTTTGCACTCAGCTTCGCAGAAAACTTGTAGCTGTTAGGGTTCCAAGCCGTGCGCCAGCGCTCTGCAACTACCAGGCTGTCATCCAGATAAACCTTTGTATAACCTGCATAATACAGAATAAAACGGAATACCCCGCTTTCTTTTGGTTGTATTTCACCTTCCCAACTCACGGATGCATTCGCTAAATTTATCCCTTTTGGAAAATTCTTAACCGTTTGTATGTTCTCATAATATATCACCGATTCTTGTCGTTCCTGAGAAACCTGATTTGAGTTTTTATTTTGACGGTAAGTGGCGGTAAGCCCTCCTTCTTTGCCGTTTTTATCGAACAATTTAAACTGATCGAGATTAGCATACGGACGCGGATCGCCAAAACGACTCATCGAATAATTGTCCCAAAGAACTCCGTAGTTTTTATTGGAAACGATAAAGGGAATGGATACTTTGGTATTGTATTGAAACAATTCTTCGTTTTTGCCTTTATAATTGAACTCATCGGACTGATGCTGACCTAAACCGTAAAAGGCTTCGTCAGCAGGCGATTCGAAAACCTGACGAAACGTGAATCCCGATTTCCCTTCAACTTCTATCGGTTTGAAGTTTTTTCCTCCCCCGCGTTGTTCTTGCAATATAATGTTCCCTTGTAAATCTGTAAACCTGATTTCGCCCGTTTTAATCGAAATAAATGCTTTGGTAGTAGCCGTTGTCAATACCACAAACTGCCCTACTTGTTTTGCACTCCATCCTGTTTTTTTGGTCTCAGTATAAGCTGTAATTAAACTAATTTGGTCAGCAAGAGCATTGGAAGGAGAAGCCGTAACGTGAATAATGTTATCGTTAATGACTTGCAATCGGATAGTTTTTACAGCAAAGTCGGAAGTCTGTTTGATAGAAATAAGAATGCCATCGGATTTTTTTTGGAAAGTGGGTTGGCAAAAAGCTACTAAAGAGTAAAATATAAGCAATATTACAATCGAATTCCTTTTAATCATGAGCCTTAAGATAGCATTGTTAGAAAAAATTAAAATATTCGACAAATATACAAATGAAAATTCATACAATAACATCTAATTGGCTGCACTTTAATTGATGGAATATCATTTTTGATGTAGAATATATATGAACTCAATTGTTTAACGACAAATTTGTATATTTGCATTAAATATTCAAAGTCATTGTAACAAACTTATTAATCTGATTGTAAAAGCAATTTGAATTATTTTAAGTATCCTAAGTGAACTCCTTAAAATTCAAATAAAACTATTTAAAATTCAACCGAAATGGAAAAATTAATTTCATGCTGTGGGCTTAATTGTGCAACCTGCGACGCAAGGATCGCTACTATTTCCAATAATAATGATTTACGAACTAAAACCGCCGAAGCATGGTCAGCTCAGTTTAGTTCAACTATTACCGCCGAAATGATCAATTGTATTGGATGTAGGGAAGAAGGTATTCACTTTGCACATTGTTTTGAATGTGAAATCAGAAATTGCGCAAAATTGAAAGGATTCGCATCTTGCGGCGATTGTAATGATATGAGTTCATGTAAAAAAGTTGAAATGATTCATCAATACATGCCAGAAGCAGTATCTAATTTAAAGTCGCTCCAATAAAAGAGAGATCGAAAAAACCATAAATTATAATTCCAACTAACTATATAAGCTCAAAACAGACAAAAACCGCCGAAATAGACTTATTCAACTGATTATTTGTCACAAATATTGCTACAAAATGTTGTTATTTAAAAATTAGATTATAACTTTGCACTTTCAAATAACTTGTTTAATAACCAGTTATTTATTTCCAGTGTAATAAAACAGCATTAAATCTTTCAACAAAATTTTATTATGAAGAAAATTTGTAGTCTAATTATTATTTTATCAGCATTTTATTTAGCAGCTTCGGCTCAGTATACTCAAGGAAAAATTTACATAGATGGAAGCGTAAATTACAATAATGACAATATGAATGTCGCAACACAAGCTGTTGGAGCTGCGACAAAGTCAACATCAAATAATCTTATCATTTCTCCCAATATAGGCTATTTTGTTTCAGATAACTTTGCCATTGGTGTAGGATTAGAGTATAAATCCTTATCGAGTTCGAATACTACGCTTACAAATAGTAATTACACTAATTCTGCTTTGACATCGCAAATTTTTGATGAATCCTCAAATAAATGGAATGAATTAGCTCCCACACTTTTTGCCAAATATATTATTCCTGTTTCTGACAAATTGAGTTTTTCGTTGAAGGCTAAATTTTCGCATGGATTAGTTACCGATGATGTGA
>Ga0302286_10000305_pt1 | contig 40746 bp, 23 predicted proteins | sample III_Fen_E2_3_FD_198765 | JGI IMG/M metagenome (GOLD analysis project Ga0302286, IMG submission 198765) | Peat permafrost microbial communities from Stordalen Mire near Abisko, Sweden - III_Fen_E2_3 | ecosystem: Environmental > Terrestrial > Soil > Wetlands > Permafrost | place: Sweden: Abisko...
GGTCAACAACACTTTCTAATCCATCATCGTAAAGATCCTCATTGTATTCGTGGTTGTCTTTTATTTTTTCTTTTTCCAGTTTTCTTTTTTCCAGTTGTTTAAGCCATAAGAAACGACAAATTGAATATAAAAATGTTTCAAAAGAACAATCTAATACCAGGTCTTCGGATTTTAGTTTTCTGAAGATGATAATAATGGCTTCTTGAAATATATCATTAGCATCATCGTCGTCACCACTATTTTTTTTGATGAAAAAATTGATCTTCGAATAGAAGTTTTTATAGATATATTGCAGAACAATAGTATCGTTTCTTCGAATTCCATTTAAAAGTTCAAGATTTGAGTAATCAATCATTGCCAAAGAAGATTATGTTGTTTTTAAATGGGTATTACTTGTTTAAATTGTTAGATCAATTTTCGCTTTATAAAAGTCAATATAAAATATTGAAATTGCAAATTTTCGTTCTTATTTTGGTTTTCAGAGATTGAAACAAAAATAAGAACGGACTAGAGGGTTATAGTTATCCTGATGCCTATCTGTTTTCATTTCCCATTAGTAGTTTCCTATTTTTTTACACATGTTCGTTTACCAAAGCCGATTCGGATAGATGCCTTTATTAGCTAAGACTTGTATTTGCTGAACGACATAAGATTTGTCTTCCTTATAAGTAACACCAAACCATGGGGAATCTGCTGACAGAACCTCAACGCTAATTTGAGCATTCTTAATCATTTCAAAGACAACAAACGGAATGTAAAATTCGGATTTCGGTTGATTAATGTTAGCGTTTAGAAAATTAATGAATTGTTCTTCTATATTTTTAAATATTGAAGGATGAAATCCCCAGAAATTCATTGAAACAGTTTCGTCTCCGCTTAATTGTGCTGTTTGATTGTTTTCAGACTCGCAGGAAACAAAACATCCGTCCTGTTTGATCTTGTGAGTTTCGGTGATTTTAGTTAATAGATTATTATCGTTAGTTTCGCATATTCCTCTGGAAACAGTGCCAAATTCAGATAGTGTATTGTTCAGTTTATAACCAACCATAGCATATTGGTTACTGCTGATTGATTGGCTTAGATATTTACTGATAACCTGAAATGCTTCGGTTCCATAAAAATCATCGGCGTTTATTGTTGCAAATGGTTCTTTAATTACGTCTTTTGCCATTAGTACGGCATGTCCGGTTCCCCACGGTTTTTCTCGTCCTTCAGGAAGTTTAAACCCTTTTGGGAGCATGTCTAATTCCTGATAAACGTATTCAATTTCAATTTTTCCAGCAAGCTTTGGCTCAAAGCGAGATTTAAATTCTTCAGCAAAACTTTTACGGATGACAAAGACTACTTTGCCAAAACCGGCTCGAATGGCATCAAAAACAGAATATTCTAAAATTGTTTCTCCCGATGGGCCAACAGGCTCAATTTGTTTAAGGCCGCCGTACCGGCTACCCATTCCGGCGGCTAATATTAGAAGTGTTGGTTTCATTATAGTTAAAAGTAAAACATTAAAATGCATTGCAATGATAATAAAAAAAGTAGAATTGTGAGGGCTGTTTCTATTATATGACGTGCTTATATTGTCAGTTTATAAAGGTACTCGTGATTATTGATATTGCTATTTCAATCGTTCATTTTTTCAATTCTACTTGTGATTTTTATTAAATTTGTCGCGTTATGCTGAATGTTAAAAAGATATATCACGAAAATATATACGGGGTAATGGGTACCCTGATTTTTCATATTTTATTGGTTGGAGGACTTTTACTTTCGGAGTTAAATCTGAATGTAAAGATTCCAGAGAAAGAAGAATCCATACTTCTAGATATGATACCTCCGCAGGAGAAAGAAAAGTTGCCTGAGCTTAAACCAATTGACGAATTAGATAAAAATTCAGGAGTCGAACAAGCTCATCAACGTATGCAATCTGCCGGCAGCAATTTGGGTGTAAATGATGCACCGAATAATGCGAAGAGGAAAGATCGTTTCTTTGATGCCAGTTATGAACGAGATATTGAAGATGCAAAAAAAATGGTTGCTGATGTTAATAAACAGCTTTCAAAGAGAATCCCCAAAGTAGAGCATCAACGGATGGTTGAAGTTACAACCGAAGGCCAAAATCCGGATTCGATTAAGAATGTAATCTATTCCGGGAAGAGTAACATCCATTATAGTTTAAAAGACAGATATCATGTTCGCCTGCCGATTCCAGTATATCTAGCAAAAGGTGGAGGCGTTGTAACTGTTGATATTCAGGTTGATCGTTCAGGTAATGTAATAAAGGCTGTGGTGAATTCGACGAAAAATATTGCTGATCCAATGTTGCCAGAGTATGCTTTACAGGCAGCCGGTGGAACTGTTTTTAACGAAAAATTGGATGCCCCATCAGTACAGAAGGGAACAATTACTTATCATTTTGTCCCCCAGTAACAACGTATCATTCAATAACTTTAACATCATTTAACAATTATTTTCATAATTTTAGATATTGAGGATGTATATTTGCAGTACATTTTTTTTCATAAGTTTAGGTTTAGTTAGGTTAGTTAGTTTAAGAGAGAGAAGGTAGGTTGTTGAACCTACCTTCTTGTTTTTTATCTGGTTGCTTATTTGATTTATGAATAATGAAAACATATCGTTTGCTAAAAATATTTCTGAGAGGATTGAGAGGATGATGAATGAGTTAAAGTTGAATTTCCTTTCCGTTGCGTTCTTTAACCATTGATTTATGAATATATTTATCCGATAGAAAAAGGATATTTGAATGATATGAAATGTGTATTGATTATTTTGTTGATTTTCTCATCGATATCACTGCATGGGATGGATGTTTCTTTGCAGAAAAAAGACACATCAATTACTCATGTTATTCAAAAAGATCCGGAGGTTTTTTATGATAATTTACAAGTAAAGGCCTCTAGGAATCAAATTACAAGATGGCTTTATAAAAAAGTAATTCGCAATACTGATGTGCCGGATTTTGCGGATACACAATCTTATGATTATTATCAGGCGTATGCAAATAAAATAATAGGGTCTATTCGGATAAAATCGTTAGCTGTTTTTGGACCTGATTTTAATGATACTGCTCAAGTAACTGATCTCTGGGTAGAAAAGGTAGCAAATAAACTACATTCGAATTCAAATTTGTCTGTTATTCGAAAAAACTTATGGATAAAGGAAGGCGAAGCGTTAGATCCCAATTTAATTATGGACAATGAGCGATTGCTTCGCAGTCTACCTTATTTAAAGGATGTTCGGATCATTGTAAAACCAAGAGATTTAAATAAAGATATTGTTGATATTCTGATTCTTACTCAAGATGTTTTTTCTTTGGGCATTACCGGCGAGATTGGGAATGCTAGTCGCGGCGAGATTGGAATTTATGATAAGAATATTTTTGGAGTGGGGCATGAACTTGGCGCTTCATTTGTGGGGTCTACCGATCAAACTCCTCATTCTGGATTTGAAACTTATTATACGATCAATAATATTAATGGAAAATTCATTGATATCTCTGGAGGATATGCAAATACATTCCGGCGGGAAAGTTCTAATATAACTTTGAAACGCGATTTTTTACGTCCTCAGTCTGTTTATGCCGGTGGAATAACAGCCTATCGGAGTTTTAGGGATGATCGGATTTTTTTGAATGATAATGTGGTTAGTGAAAAAACTCTCAACTATTCACTTTTAGATGGATGGTATGGACGGAAGCTAAGGTTTGGCTCAATGAAAAGTAATAGCCGTTTTCTTATGACTTTATCAGGGCGAATACGATATACTTCTTTTTATGATCGTCCTGTTTCTGAGTCTGAAAATGATCATTATTTTGCAAATAGTACTTTTTATTTGGGTAGTTTGAGTTTTTCTCATTTGTCGTATGTTCGTGATTATTTGATATATAGTTATGGCATTGTTGAAGATATCCCTAAAGGTTATTTGCATGAATTAGTTTTTGGATACGATCATAATGAGTTTGGAGATCGTGGCTATTCTCATATTTTCCTATCGACAGGAAATCTATTTCGGCACCGTCCGTTTTATTTTTACACTTCCGTTGGAGCTGGTAGTTACTGGAAAACGTCCGGAATGGAGCAGGGGATGGTTGATCTTAAAATTAATTTCATATCTCCGCTATTTGATTTGTGGAATGTTAAGGTTCGTCAATTTATTAAGATGAACTATACGTTGGGAGTTGATCGTTTTGATCTGGAAAATCTTTTGCTAAAGACGAATGAGGGCATTCGTGGATTTGAAAGTCGCATAGAGAAAGGGAAACAACGCTTAACGTTGAATGTTGAGAATGTTTTTTTTCAACGGAAATCAATATTAAACTTTCAATCAGCCCTATACTCATTTTTGGATGTAGGGATTGTTGGACCAAGTAATGAATCTATTTTCAAGCAAGATTATTTTGCTGGAATTGGAGTTGGACTAAGGATTCGAAGTGAAAATCTTATTTTTAAGACTATTCAGTTTAGGTTGGCTTATTATCCCAATTTCCCCAAAGATGTAAGTCCCATTGGTGTAATATTTGATGAAGTTCCAAAATCCAGATTTTACTCTTTTCAGCCACGAGGCCCAGAGCCTATGCGATTCGAATAATCAGTGTTATAAATTATCCAAGAAGTAGTTGCTCACTTTCTCCATTAGGTGCAGTCGGTCATTTCCCCGAACGTTATGCTCATGTGTCGGATATACAAAAAAGTCGACTTGCTTATTTAGATCGATACACTTTTTGAGAAATTTCATGCTGTGTTGCATAACAACGGTTTGATCCTGAACGCCGTGAATTATCATTAATTTCCCTTGTAGTTTTTCTACATAGTTCAACATATTTGAATTCTTATAGCCATCTGGATTTTCATTAGGAGTGTCCATATAGCGTTCGCCATACATTACTTCATACATACTCCAGTCAACAACAGGGCCTCCTGCTACACCAACTTTAAATATTTCCGGATGTTTGAGCATCAGGTTCAAAGTCATAAAACCACCATAGCTCCAACCATGAACACCTATTCTGTTTGAATCAACAAATGGAAGGGACTTCAGATAATCGATTCCTTTCATTTGATCGGCGGTTTCATTAACTCCAAGTTGGCGATGAATAACATTCTCAAATGCACTTCCTCTGTTGGCTGATCCACGGCTGTCAACCGTAAACGCAATATATCCTTTAGATGCCATGTAATATTGCCACCAACGGGCATCGTTATGCCAGGTCTTGTTAACAAGTTGGGCATGTGGCCCTCCGTATACATATACAATTACAGGATATTTCTTCGAAGGATCAAAGTTGTTGGGTTTTATCATCCGGCAAAACAAATCGGTTACTCCATCGGCGGCCTTGATTGTGAAAGTAGTATTCTCACCAAGATCATAGTTTTTCAAGGTGTTTTCAGCTTCAAAAAGAATTTTTTGTTGTTTTGCGGAAGTTGAAATTAAATCAAGTCGGCCCGGGATATCAGTACTGGTCCATTGATCGATAATATGTTTCCGGTCTGGTGATAGAATTCCGGAATGTGTTCCTGCATCGTTGGATAATTTGATGGGAATTGCTGAATGAAGATTTTGCTTGTAAAGATGGCGTTCTATTGGACTTTCTTTTGTCGCTTCATAAAATACCGTCTCTTCTTTTTCATCGAATCCCAATAGTTCGGTTACTTCCCAATTGCCTTGTGTAATCTGATTAATCTGCTTGTTTTTTGTATTGAATTGATAGATGTGATTCCATCCATCTCTTCGACTTTGATAGTAAAATTTAGTTGGATCTATTTTCGAGAAAATGATGGGCTGGCAAGGTTCAACATATTTGTCGTTAGTCTCTTCCAGCTTAGTGTCAATGAATTCTCCGGTTGCAGCATCATATTGGTTCCATTTCGTGTGGTTTTGTTCGCGGTTCAATTCTGCAATGAAGATATATTTTTCGTCAGGACTCCAACTTATATTGGTGAGATAATGATCATCCGGAGTACCTGTTTTTAAATAAATCACCTTCTTAGATGTACAATTATATACACCGAGTGTTACCTGATGACTGGCCATCCCAGCCATAGGGTATTTGATATTGTTAAGTTCTGCTTCTCTGGTCATGAAATCAACAAGAGGATAATCGCCAACCATCGTCTCGTCCATGTGATAAAATGCCAGTAAGTTGCCTTGAGGTGACCAGAAGATTCCTTTCGTAATACCAAATTCGTTACGATGAACAGATGCACCGTTGATGATATGAGGATTCGAATCGTTTGTGATTTGTTCACTAGCTGTATTTCTGGAGATAAAAAGATTGTTTTTTTGTGTGTAAGCAAGCGTTTTTGTTGTGTTGTCGAAACACAGGTTTTCAGCGTTATCCGGATAGTTAATGCTGAAAGATATGGTTTTGTCTTTTAAATTCAGAATCAATAATTTGTTGGACGATAGGAACCAGAACTCCGACTCATTGATGAACGAAAATGCTGGAAAAGCTTTGATTTCTTTGGCTCTATTTTTATTCAATAGGCTATTTAATTCTATCAAAGAGAGCAGGTTTTGTTGTTTCTTACCCGAGGTGTCATATTCGATCAGGTTGTTTTCTTTAACCATCACGTAATGATTGTTGTCCCTCCATTTTATTTGAATTGGCATAGATGGCTTTAGGTAACTGCCTGCACCAAGAGTCGCATCCTTCAAGCTCATCGTTTGTTGAGCATTGGCTGTTCCTATAATAAAAAGGAGTGATATGATTAGGAGAATCTGTTTCATGAGGTTTTCGTTTAATTAGGAATTGTTCTGTTTGGGTGCAAATTTATATTGAAAATCAATTGAACATACGTGAGTTTAACTGAATAAACTCATGATTTCTTCTTCGGTTATAGTTTCTATCGGTTTGTTTGTACTGATGAACTTTTCTGCCAAAGCTGATTTTTTGGATTTTAACATTTGAATTTTCTCTTCAATTGAATCTTCGGTAATAAAGCGATAAACAAATACTTTTTTGTCTTGTCCGATGCGGTGAGCTCGATTAATAGCCTGATTTTCTGCGGCAGGATTCCACCAGGGATCGATGATGAACACATAGTCGGCAGAAGTGAGGTTAAGTCCAACTCCACCAGCTTTTAACGATATTAGGAAAATATGGTTCTCCGGGTCTTCCTGGAATTGGCGAATGACTTCCTGCCGATTATCTGTTTTTCCGGTTAATAACGAATATTTCCAGTTTTCTGATTCAATTTTTGCTTGTACTAATTCCAGATGTTTCACAAAGGACGAAAAGATTAATACTTTGTGTTTCTCGGCAATAAGGTCTTTCAAACAGTGGTATATTTCATTGAATTTTCCGGAATCCTGTTCATTTTCTTTAGTTACCAGCGTCGGATGATTTGCTAATTGTCTTAGTTTGGTCAGTCCTTGTAGAACGACTAATGCTGATTTTTTTAAACCATTGGTTTCGATATTCTTCAGGATTGTATTTCTAATGGCCGACTTCTCCGATTCATAGATTTCTTTTTGTTCTTCGGTCATCTCACAATATCTGATTTGCTCGGTAAGAGCAGGAAGGTCGCTGGCAACTTCTTCTTTTGTTCTTCGGAGAATAAAAGGTCTTATGAGTTTTTGAAGTTTTGCTTGTTGTTCCAGATCCGATTTTTTCTCAATTGGAGTAATAAATTCGCGTTTAAAATAGGGCAGACTACCAAGCAGTCCCTTATTTAGAAAGTTAAGTTGTGACCATAAGTCGGACAGTGAATTCTCGATTGGTGTTCCGGTGATTACTAATTTATGTTTTGATTGGATTTCCAGAATACTTTTATAGGTTTTCGAGGATGAATTTTTGATATTTTGGCTTTCGTCCAGAATCAGATAAAAGAAGGTATAGGCACTAAGCATTTCGTAATCGTTTCGCAAAGTTCCGTATGTTGTGAGAATAATGTCATAGTTCCGGATTGTTGTGGTCATTTTACTAGCCTTATTTCTCGTGCTGCCGACATGTTTATATATTGTTAGTGATGGGGCAAATTTTTGAATCTCGTTTGCCCAGTTGTGAATGAGAGATGTGGGCATTACAATAAGAGAAGCCGGTTGAATTCCGGAAGGTGCGGGAGCTGGTTCAAAAAGAGACAATTGTTGTTCGGTATTGCTCTCCGGGAGAAATGATAATGTATTCTTCTTTTTCAGCTTCAGCAGAAGAGTTAAGGTTTGTACCGTTTTACCAAGTCCCATGTCATCGGCCAGACAACCACCCAGTTTGTTCTCGTAGAGTTGGTACATCCAGGAGTAGCCGTCGTGTTGGTAACTTCTAAGCTGTGCATTTAATCCATCCGGAATTTCTGATTTTACGCCGGAAATAGAATTTATTTGTTCGAGTTTATCCAGATAATTCTGGTCAATGTTTTTGGTGCTGTTTTGAAGTAACTGAAAATGATGTTTTCGTAGCTTAATTACATCCCCTTCAATTTTAGCAAATGGGAATATCTCTTTGTAAGATGTAAACCATTCAATAGGTAAAATGGCAATTTCTCCGGAAGGAAGTTCAAATTCATGGATGTTATTTAAAATGTGCTTTCGCAACCGGATAAACGGAATTTGGTAATCGCCAAATTTGACAATTGCATGGATATCGAACCAATCTTCGTTGTTTTTTACTTGTATTTCAAGAGATTGATTCCCGGTGAAGTATCTTTTATTGAGTTTGTTTTGGATGATTTGGTAGCCTCGGTTGTTTAATTCCTCCTGGTTTTGGGTCAGCCATTGAATGGCCCGGTAATAATTTTCAGAATTATCTTTTTGTTTATCTTCTTCAGGAGACCAAATTCCATTCTTATATTTTAATTCCTTTGATTTAAGAAACCCTAATTGTATTGCTTCCCAATCCCGATCGCGGACAAATTTTTTAAACGTATAATTTCCAAGTTTCTTTCCGAAGCTAACAAATGTATTGGAGACAGAATCGGCTAAATACAGACTATCCTCGTATCTGAACTTTACGATCAGTACCGGGCGTAACGACAAATCCTGTTCGAGCGAAATAATAGTTTTTCGCTCCGGGTTACATTCTATGATTTCAAAACCTGTTGCCCGAACTTCTGATTCTTTGATGGTATTCAGTATAAATGTCTGATAGTATTTATCTTCCGCCTGACGTGGAATGGAAACGGAGTCTTTAGTTAAAAAAGGAATAAGCTTTTTTCCCGAGAGATTTTTAAAAACATAGAGTTTATTGAGGTATACAAAACAACAAGGCAAGGTACATACCATTTTGATGTTCTTGCGAAGTAAATCTACAGGTGACCCTTCGTGCGTGATTTTAAGTTTGTAATTGGTCCCAAACTCATTGCGTGTAAAATGAAAAACGCTATCCGAAAATGTTGGGTTTATTTTAATTTCATCTTCGTCGTACAGGTTTGAGTATTTTGCTTGTTTGTAATATAACCGGGTATTACCTTTCATAAGGAGTAAAATACATCGGTAGATGTATTTGTCGATGTATGGACTTATGTGTTTTTGAAACAGATCGTTATCGATGTTTTGGAAGAAAGTCGTTTGTTCGTTTTTTTTTGAGAATTTTCGAACCAGATTTTCATCGCTGTAATTTTCGATGAGCTTTAATAATTCAAGTTCGGATTCGCTTAGTGCGACTTCCCGGCTTTTAAAATCGCGAAGCTTTACCGTTTTTTTTACGGTGTAGTAGGAGAGTTCCTTTTCAATTAGCAACGGAACTAAAACGTTACCTACGGAGCGATGTTCTGTTAATGCGATGATGAATTCCTGTGCCAACTTTGTAATCGATTAAGTTTTCGTGTTGTTTTGTTGTTTGGCATTTTAAGCTGAACAAAACTTTAAAGATATGACATTCTCTGCTTTGTCCGATTCTTTTTCCCATGAAGAGTAGTAGAATTTAAAAATCAGTTAAATTTCGAGCAGGTGTTTATTGGAATCTTTCCTAAACCTTAAACGTGTGTAAAAAAAATGGGTATTTCGGTGTATATTCTTTGTTCTGTGCTATTTTTGGGCTTTTTAACTGAAGAAGGTAAACTAAATAAAACTGTAACGAATGAACCAAATTGTTGACAAGGTTCTTTTTTCTGAAAAAGTAGCCAAGTTTGTTGTTCATGCTCCGCGGATTGCTCGTTCGCGTAAGCCTGGGCATTTTGTGATACTGCGTGTTGATGAAAAGGGAGAGCGAATCCCTTTAACTATTGCTGGTGCTGATCCGGAGCAAGGAACTATTGTTCTGGTAGTCCAACGGATGGGAGTCAGCTCCTCAAAACTTTTTGAATTAAATATTGGTGATCATATTCTCGATGTTGTAGGACCTCTTGGTAAAGCTACTCACATCTATAATGCAGGAACTATTTTGGCCTGTGGTGGTGGTGTTGGTGTTGCTCCTATGTTACCCATTGTTGAAGGTTTTAAAAAAGCAGGAAATCGTGTGATTTCCATTTTGGCAGCCCGGAATAAAGATCTGATTATTCTGGAAGACGAAATTCGCAAATGGTCGGATGAAGTTATTATCATGACTGATGATGGATCGTATGGAACAAAGGGAGTAGTTACTGTTGGAGCCGAGATGGTTATTCAGCGCGAAACAATAAATGAGTGTATTGCCATTGGCCCTGCGGTGATGATGAAATTCACATCGCTTCTTACTCAAAAGTATCAAATACCAACGCAAGCTAGTTTAAATGCGATTATGGTTGATGGCACCGGGATGTGTGGTGCTTGTCGTGTGAGTGTAGGTGGACGTACCATGTTTACGTGTATTGATGGACCTGAATTTGATGCTCATCAGATCGATTTTAATGAGTTAATCATGCGATTGGGTGGGTATTCTGCAGAAGAGAAGCTTGCATACGAACGGTATATGTTGTAATCTAATTAAACTAAGAAAATGTCAATAGATAAAGAATATCTTCAGATTGAGCGCGAAAAAGAATGGCGTGCAGAACTGAGAAAAAAAATGGCTAATAAGGATCGTACTGCATTAAACAGGACTAAGATCCCTATGTTCGCATTCAATTTCAGAATAAAGAAGTTAATATCGGTCTTACAGAAGAACAGGCTCGTCAGGAAGCATCCAGATGTTTGGATTGTCCGACCCCTACTTGTATGGAAGGGTGTCCGGTAAGCATTAATATTCCGAAATTTGTGAAGTATATTGATGCCGGAGATTATCTGGGAGCAGCAAAAACATTGAAAGAAACATCGGCTCTTCCGGCTGTTTGCGGTCGTGTTTGTCCGCAGGAAAAACAATGCGAAGCCAACTGTTTTTATACTCAAAAACTGAAAAAAGATGCCGTTGCTATTGGCTATCTGGAACGCTTCGCTGCCGATTATGAACGTGAAAGTGGATTAATGTCAGTTCCTGAAGTTGCTCCTGCAAATGGGATTAAAATTGCGGCAATTGGTTCTGGTCCGTCATCACTTTCGTTTGCCGGCGATATGATCAAACGGGGGTATGATGTCACTGTTTTTGAAGCGTTGCATGAAATTGGGGGCGTTTTGAAATATGGGATTCCTGAATTTAGGCTTCCAAATAAAATCGTAGATGTTGAATTGGAGAACCTTCAGAAGATGGGCGTGAAGTTTGTTAAAAACTTCATTGTAGGTAAAACATCCAGTTTTGAAGATTTGAAAGCAGAAGGCTTTGAAGCTTTTTTTGTTGCCAGTGGTGCAGGTCTTCCACGTTTTATGAATATTCCCGGCGAAAATTATAATGGTATTCTTTCTTCAAACGAATACCTGACTCGTGTAAACTTGATGAATGCTGCCAACGATGAATTTGATACTCCGGTTATCAAAGGGAAAAACGTTGCTGTGATTGGTGGTGGAAACACTGCGATGGATTCGGTTCGAACTGCGAAACGTTTAGGTGCCGAACGCGCTATGATTATTTACCGTCGTTCGCGTGCAGAAATGCCAGCTCGTGTCGAAGAAGTTCATCATGCCGAAGAAGAAGGTATCGAATTTATTAATCTGGCTAACCCGGTTGAATACTTTGCTGATGAAAAAGGAAAAGTAAATGCTGTTCGTATTCAGCGGATGGGACTTGGCGAACCAGATGCATCAGGACGTCGCAGTCCGGTTGTGATTGAAGGTTCGGAGTACGACATCCCGGTTGATTTGGTTGTCGTTGCGGTTGGTGTTTCTCCCAATCCACTAATTCCATCAGAAGTAAAAGATTTGAAGGTCAGCAGATGGGGGACTATTGAAGTAAACGAAGATACTATGCAAAGTTCAATCCCTGAGTTATTTGCCGGTGGCGATATTGTAAGGGGAGGAGCAACTGTAATTTTGGCCATGGGCGATGGGCGGAAAGCTGCTGCTAATATGGACGAATATCTGAAAAGTAAACATTCGTAAATTGACTATTTCTTTATTTACCATTTACTATTTTTTGCCCGTTGGAAAAATTGTAAATTGTAAATCGTAAAATCGTAAATAATTGTAATTCATTTTTTATGGCAAATATATCCACGCGATTTTTTGGACTCGATTTAAAGAGTCCTGTAATTGCAGCCAGTAGTAGCATGACTGGTCATGCAGAGCAAGTTATTAAACTAGCGGAAGCCGGTGCCGGAGCGATTGTTCTGAAGTCAATTTTTGAAGAAGAGATTTATCATGAATTGCAGGAAGAGCTTAGCCTTCGTTCCAAAATAAATTCAGATCCGGAATATCTTGATTATTTCGACTATGTGATCAAAGAAGATACTCTTCGGAAATATCTTTTACTGATCGCTGATGTTAAAGCCAAAACAACTGTGCCAGTTGTGGCTAGTGTCAATTGTGTAAGTTCAAACGACTGGATGTTATTTGCCAGGAAGGTTGAAGAAGCTGGTGCTGATGCAATTGAACTAAATATGTTTATCTGTCCTTCTGATGTTACAAAAACAGAGGTGAATAATGAGCAATTCTATTTTGAAACAATTCAGAAGGTTTTGCAGGTTGTTAAAATACCGGTTTCGATAAAGATTAGTCATTACTTTTCGAATCTCGCTGGAATTGTTAATCGGCTTTCGAAAACCGGGATTGCTGGTATTACAATCTTTAATCGTTTTTACAGTCCCGATATTGATGTTAATACCTTAACTGTTGTTTCTTCGGATGTGTTAAGTTCTTCCGGCGATTATTTATTGCCGTTGAAATGGACTGGCATTTTATCAGGACAGATATCCTGCGATTTAGCTGCAACGACAGGAATTCATACCAGTGAAACCGCGATTAAGTTTATACTTGCCGGAGCTTCTGCAATTCAGGTAGCTTCCGTGGTATATAACGAAGGAGCATCTGCAATTACCCGTTTAAATCAGGATATTGCAGCCTGGATGGATCAGAAAGGATTTCAGACATTAGCTGATTGTAAAGGAGCGTTGAGTCAAACAAGCGCTGCGTCTCAAGCCTGGGAAAGATCTCAGTTTATGAAGTATTTTGGCGAAAAGGCATTTTAGAGACTGTTTAAATGAATAATATAACATTACAACCCTGAAAGTGTTGAATTTTATTAAACATTGAAGAAATCAAAGCTAAACAGTCTCTTAGCGTTTTGCGTTAGTGGTGATCGTTTCTGGTTGCCGGAGTTTTTATTTACATGAAGAACTATGAAGTTATTAATTTCCATTTGTGTACTTACTTTAGTCTTATTGAATCCAACCATTGGGTTTTCTCAGAAAAAGCTTGAAAATTCCGGAGAGAAATATGTGCTACATACCGTTTCAAAGAGTGAGACGGTATTTAGCATTTGCCAGAAGTATCAAATTACACAAAAGGAAATTCAACAGGCGAATCCCGGGCTTACCGCAGTTCTTCAGGTCGGTACCGTGGTGAAAATCCCTGAACGTAACAGTCCGGCCAACAATATCCAAATTGAAAAAAAGACTGCTGAAAATGTTCAGGCTGAGAAAGTCGTTGAACAGAAAGAAAAGTCGACTATGGTTGACCCGGCAGCTCAATCGGAATTTTATTACCATAAGGTTCTTGATAAACAGACTATTTATTCGATTAGCAGGCAATATGGGGTGTCGGGAGATGAGTTGTTTAAATATAATCCTGATTTGGAAAATGGGCTTAAGATTGGTCAGGTTTTAAAGATCCCGGTAGATCAGAAAAAAAATCAGGAGCCTGAATTATCCGAATCGGTCGTTAAGTATCAGGTTGAAAAAGGAGAAACCTTATTTTCGCTTGCTGCCCGTTTTGGGGTTGAAGTGGGTGATATAAAAAGGCTTAACCCATCCTTGCTATCCCGAAGTTTAGAAGCTGGAGAAACTATTGTTATTCCTCAGAAATCAGTAGAAGTTGCTGTATCCGAAAAAGAAACACCGGTGGCTGATTCTTCTGAAAATTCGGGATCACGCAAAGCAGCAAATTGTCTTCCATCTTCCGGAAAAGTGAATCAAAAATTTAAGGCGGGCTTATTGCTTCCTTTTCATTTGTCGGGAAATGATCGTGTTGATTTGTCAAATCTGAACAAGACTCAATTGTTAAGCAAGATCAGTCCGACTGCACAGTCCAACTCCATTGTGGATACAACGATCGTGCAAACAGGGATGAATGTAGACCCTAAAATTGAAGGGTTTCTCGAGTTCTATGAAGGAACTTTGCTGGCGGTAGATAGCCTTCAGCGCAAAGGAATGAATGTTGAATTGCAGGTCTTTGATGCCAGTAGTCCAGCTATGGTCAAGGCATTAATCCAATTGGATGAGTTTCGTGATTTAAACCTGATTATTGGTCCTATTTATCCTGATTTGCAAGAGATTGTAGCTCCGTTTGCAGAAAAGAACCGGATTCCAATGGTTTCGCCGTTATCTTCGGCCGGAAGCATTGAAGATAAAAATTCGTACTATTTCAAGGTGAATCCGTCAAAAGAATTTCTGATTGAACAGAGTGCCAATTATGTGGAGAAACAGTTTTCGTCTAAAAATTTCATATTACTTCAGTCCGACGATAACTCAAATTCACCGGAAGCCAAATTAGCTGAGTTAAGTAAACAAAAGCTTAATGGAAAGTCGGGTGATCTGTTTCATGAATATGATTTTAAAAAACAAGGAGTTAATACCTTAAAGCCACTACTAAACGAAACCGGAGAAAATGTTTTTGTTATTCAGTCTGATAATGAAGCTCAGGTTAGTGTGGCAGTAACTAATTTAACCGGTTTGGCTGAGCATTATGATGTGATATTGATGGGAACCTCAACGCTAACCAAGCTGAAAAGTATTCCAACAGAGAGTTACCATCGTATTCGTTTGCGTTATCTTTCCCCATATTTTATTGACTACAATAAACCATTGGTTCGTCGTTTTGTCGGACAATACCGCGAAATTTTCACGACAGAACCTACTCAATATAGTTTTCAGGGATTTGATGTATCCTATTATTTTTTAAGCGCCCTTTTTGTATATGGTTCAGATTTCCGTAGTTGTATATCCAAATATCCTATGGAATTAACCCAGACCTATTTTGACTTCAAAAAAACAGCTTCCGGCACTAGTGGTTTTATGAATCATGGGCTATTTGTTACCGCCTACGAACGCAATTACGATGTTCTTAATTTGGGAACAGTTGGTGGTGATAAATAGGTGCAAGGGAATAAGTTCTCATCTACTTTCCTTCGGTTAAATAGCTGTTTTTGTTTGATCCTCTTGTAATTTAACTAAAAGAGTTTAAATTAGCTGTCCGCAAAATGGATACCCATGAAAATTGAAATGGAATCGAATAAGGACAGTTTAAGCGTAACAACTTCGTTAATCTTCGCTAGAAGCTTATCTATTTGTTTTTTTTGCATTTTGTTTTTTCTATTATCTCCAAAATCTTCCGGGATTGGGGTCATCAATAACCTAAGTTTTGATTTTTATTCACAAGAAAATGGATTATCTAACAACCAGATTCATTGTGTACTTCAGGATAAAAAGGGATGGATGTGGTTTGGAACATCTCAAGGTGTTTGTCGCTTTGATGGGTATAAATTCACCGTGTTTAAGAATGATCCGGAGGATACCACAAGCCTAAAAGGGAATCTGGTACGAACCATCATTGAAGACCATAAAGGGCAACTTTGGATTGGAACAGAGAATGGGGGACTTAATAAATTCAACCGTGAGAAAGAAAATTTTCAGCATCTGTTTTATTCGGGCAAAGATGCTCTTCTTCGGGATGCTACCGTTACGTCTATTCATGAAGATTTAGTCGGTAATTTATGGGTAGGTACCGATAATCATTTATATCGGATCGAAAAAGAGGGGCATTTGGCGGAAGTAAAACCTTCCAATGCGTTGAAGTTCAATCACTATTTCCGGGTTATACAATCTGATAAATCAGGGAAAATATGGTTAGGTACGAATGACGGGCTCTATTTGTATGAGCAGCAACGAAATCAGGTTGAAAAACTAAATCTTCCGCAGAGCTCTTCCCCGAATCAGGAGATTTGGTCAATATTTAAAGATGACGATGAAATCATGTGGGTTGGTACTTATGCCAGTGGTTTGTTCACCATTGATCCACGTACATTCGCTGTTAATCAATTAACCATGGATTTGGAAAATGATCGGAGTCAGACGGTAAGAGCTGTGGCAAAAGATCGTAATGGGAAGTATTGGATTGGTACCCGTGGCGGATTATACATTTATGAAAAACGGAAAGGAGTAACTTCATTTTACTGTCACGATGAGCGGGAGCCTAAAAGTTTAGTAAATAATTCGGTTCAGTGTATCCTCCATGATTTAAAAGGTGATGTTTGGATCGGAACTCGCAACGGAATAAATTTTCTGATCGAAGAACGACAAAATATCCAGGGATATAAGTCAATGCCTGGAGATAACCGGTATCTAAACAGTAGCGAAATATATGCTTTCCGGATTGATAAGAAAGGTGATATCTGGGTCGGAACTGAAAGTGGGGGAATCAATGTTTTGAATAGAAAAACCGGACGTTTTACCTATATTCTTCCTCAAAAAGGAAATCCAAATTCACTGTCACGTAACTGCGTTAAAGCAATGCTCGACGATGCTGACGGGAACCTGTGGATTGGTACTTTTTTAGGCGGAATTGATGTTCTAAACCTTAAAACCGGGAATTTCAAACATTATCGCAATGATCCGAATGATCCGAACAGTCTTTCGGATAATCGGGTATGGTCATTAATGCTCGATCATAATCGGGATATTTGGGTTGGAACCAGTAATGGTCTTGACAAATTTGATCGGGCAACCGGGTTATTTATACATTATCGTGATTTGGCTGAAGGGCAGCAGGTAAATTGGCTGGCTGAAGATAAAGATCATACCATCTGGATTGGTGCTGATGAATTGGTCTTATATGATCCTAATACTCGAAAATCGACGCGTATTTCAGAGACGACCCGTTATATGCTTCAGGATTCCAAAAATCGCTTTTGGTTGACAACCCAAAATCGGGGAATTGCTATGTTCTCGAAAGATAAAGGGATAATTAAGTATTATACCGATAAAAATGGGTTGGCCAATAATCAAACGCTTGCTATTCTTGAGGATGATGAGCATTTTCTTTGGGTGAGTACAACCAACGGTCTTTCTAAATTTGATCCGGAGACCGAACGGTTTCATAACTATTCTTTGAAAAATGGATTTCAAAACAATCAGTTTACTTATGGTGCTGCATGTAAAACGCATGAGGGTGAACTTCTGTTTGGCGGAATTTCAGGATTTAATATATTCAATCCAACAAAAATTAAATCAGGTGATTATTTTCCACCTATCGTTTTGACTGATTTAAAGATATTTAATAAGTCAGTTAAAATTGGGGATAAAAAAAGGGATGTTTTAACCAAGAGCATTTCGGAGACTGGTAAAATTACGTTGACCTACGATCAAAATTCTATTACACTTGACTTTGCATCGTTCGATTATGCTAATAGTATGGGAATTCAGTATTCCTATTTTCTGAATGGTTTTGATAAAGATTGGAATGAACCTTCGGAGAATCGTTCGGCGACCTACACCAACCTTGATCCCGGAGAATATACTTTTCAAGTCAAAACAATTTCAATCGACCGGAAGGAATGTAATCAAGGACCAATTTTGACTATTGTAGTTCGTCCTCCGTATTGGCAAACCTGGTGGTTCAGAGGTCTTTTATTTCTGGCAATTGCAGGTATCTTATATCTTTTAATTGCTTTTTTGCTGAATAAAGAGAAACTGAAAAATGATTTGGTGCTTGAACGTTTAAAAGCCAAAAAATTACATGAACTGGATATGATGAAGTTGCGGTTTTATACCAATATTTCGCATGAAATACGAACTCCCCTTACTTTGATTCTTGGTCCGCTTGAAAAAATGAAGAATAATACGATTCCGGAGTCTGAATTTAAGGGTCATGTAGAGGTTATGCACCGTAATGCAACGCAATTACATCAACTTATCAACCAACTTTTGGACTTTAGAAAAATGGAAACCGGAAATCTAAAGTTGAGTTTAACCTGTGGAGACATGGTTTCCTTCTTGGCAGGTATCGTTGGTTCATTTGATAAATATGCAGAGGAGAAAGAAATTGAATTGAAGTTCAATTCGTTAAAGAAAGAGATCATTACCAATTTCGATGCCGATAAACTGGGTAAGATCATGAACAACCTGCTCTCGAATGCTTTTAAATTTACAGGTAAAGGAGGTAAGGTTACGGTTAATCTGGCACTTATTTTTGATGGAGAGGATAATCATCCATCAATGGAAACAACCGATAAAAGGGTGATTGAAATAACGGTGAAGGATACTGGAATTGGTATTACGGTATCGAATATAGAGAAAATATTTACTCGCTTTTTTCAGGTTGATGATGGTGCAAAACAGACGGGGACGGGAATTGGGCTGGCTTTGACGAAGGAACTGGTAAAACTTCATAACGGCAATATTTCAGTTAGCAGTAAACCGGGCAAAGGATCTAAGTTCACGATTCATCTACCCTATGATGAGTTATCGGATCAGGAGCAACGAGTGCTTTCGACTCCGTCATCCATTGCCGGAGCTGAAAATACTTCAACACTAAAAGAAGATAACGTATTGGAACCAACGCATGCAGGGCAAAATATTATGCTGCTGGTTGATGATAATCCGGATGTAAGGTATTTTATCAAATCACATTTTCGGACGAATTATCAGGTTTTGGAGGCCGAAAACGGACTTGAAGGCTGGACGGTCGCGCTTAAAACTATCCCGGATATCATTATTAGTGATGTCATGATGCACGATATGGATGGATTTGAGTTTTGCCGGAAGATTCGGAAGGATGAACGAACTTCGCATATTCCAATTATTTTGGTTACAGCATTGGGATCGAGAGAACATGAGATTGAGGGATTAAGTCATGGCGCTGATGATTATATTACCAAACCTTTTGATTTGGTGATTTTGCAAACGAAAGTCGAGAATATTCTTTCTGTGCGGCAATCACTTCGACAAAAGTATGCCAGTGAAATGTTGCTTCAGCCTCGAAATGTTATTCTCAGTTCACCTGACGAGCGTTTTCTGCAAAAAGCTATTGAAGTGGTTGAGAAGAATATTGCTGATCCGGATCTTGATATTGAGCGTTTTTGTTCTGAAATCGGAGTAAGCCGAATGCAGTTGTACCGGAAACTAAACGCTCTTACCGAAATGACTGTCAAGGAATTTGTTCGGAGCATTCGACTGAAACGAGCCGCTCAGTTGTTGGTGCAAAAGAAAATGAATATATCAGAAGTGGCTTATGCTGTTGGGTTCAGGGATTTGTCGCATTTTCGTAAATGTTTCAAGCAGGAGTTTGGAATGAGTGCCACTGATTATGTGGAGAAACATGGTGTTGAATAGTATAATCTAAATACGATGATAAAAAAAATAACCTTTATTAGCCTGTTCTGTTTTATTCAGCTATTGAATATTCCGGTTTTTGCCTGTACCACATTTCTGATTTCCGGGAAATATACCGCCGATGGTAAATCGATGTTGTTCAAAAACAGGGATACTGATGAAATGCAAAATTCACTGGCCTATTTTACGGATGGACGTTATAAATACATCGGTTTAGTTGATGGGAAAAAGGGATGGAAGAAAATGGTATGGGGTGGTTATAACGAAACCGGATTTGCCATTATGAATTCTGCTGCATACAACAACAATCTTGGCGATACTACAAAATTTGCAGATCAGGAAGGTGTAGTTATGAAGCTTGCCTTACAAACATGTAAAACCCTTCAGAATTTTGAAAAATTGCTGGAAACACTACCAAAACCGATGGGCGTAGATGCAAATTTTGGGGTTATTGATGCCGATGGAGGGGCTGCTTACTATGAAACCGGAAATTACGATTTTAAAAAATATGATGCTAATGATCCTTTGGTTGCGCCAAATGGAATCCTTGTCCGAACCAATCATTCCTTGAGGGCTGATCTCAAAAAAGGTTTTGGGTTTTGCCGATTTAATACAGCGGTTGAAGCACTGGATTTAGCTGTATCAAAAAATAAAATGACACCGCAATATTTGTTCAATAATTTGTCACGCAATCTGTCGCATTCATTGACGAAAACCAACCTTTGGGCTGAAATGCCTAAAAAGAGAGATGTTCCGGATTTTAAATTTTTCCTCGACTACATTCCTAGAGAAATAACTGCATCCGCAATATTGATCGTTGGAGCGAAGGATAAAGAGCATATCCGGAATACCATGATGTGGACTATCCTTGGATTTCCACTTACGTCGGTAGCAATTCCAACATGGATTTCGGGAGGTAGCAATTTGCCAAAAGCAGTTTGTATGGATGACAAACATCATTCTCCAATTTGTAGTGCGGCTTTGAAATTTAAATCAGAATGTTTCCCAATAACCTACGATCGAGGGTTGAATTATATTAATTTGTCTGTAGTGATTAATCGGCAAAAAAACGGTTACATGCAACTGCTTCAGCCCATCGAAAATGAGATTTTTAAAAATGCCAACCGGTTGATTGAAGACTTGGATAAAGGTAAAGGAACAGAAAAGGATATCCAGTCGTTTTATGACTGGATCGACCAATACTTATCACAATCCTATCAAGCACAGTTTAAACTGAATCTGTTTGATTAATCCAATTCGATTTTAATTTTTCTAGTCTTCTTCGGGAAACAACGATGTCCCTGTCCTTGTTGGGGATAATCCGTCATGCTATTGGCTGATTGTTGTATTTTGTCTATTAAGTCATTGGTTTTTAGTGTTTGATGTGAGTGATGTCTCGACTGTCGAGTTGCTTTTGTCCCGCATTTTGGGAAAATTAGCCCGTAAATGATACGCCTGTACTTCCTTCTTGATATGATTTTGACCCTTTGTTGCTTAGTGTTGTTGTAGTTTTACATGAACACTAGTCGATCGATCTATATGGAAAAAATAATTAATAAACTTAGACGGGCTTCCTGGATAGTTTTCCTGTTAGTAATAATTCTGGCAGCTATTCTACTTTTCTTAATTATTACCAGTTTATAGTTTTGATTCAACGTGTTATATTTATACTAACGCCTAACTTATAACGAATGAAGCAATTGGGAATTATTTTTCTGCTATTCGCCACGGTATTCCAATCGCGTAGTGCTCAGCCTGAAAAACGAACACTAAATGGTCTTGAGCTGGCTGTGAAAATGGCAGATTCAGAAATCAAACAATTTCCTGATCCCTGGACTGTTGATTATAACCCTATCCCTGTCTGGAATTATACACAAGGTTTAGTTGCCTATGCAATGCTTAAAGTATGGCAGGATAATGGGAATGAGACCTATTTTAACTACGCTAAAGCTTACGCCGATAAGTTCATTAATTCCGATGGTCTTATTTCCACCTATAAAGTTGATGATTATAATATTGATTGTCTGAATTCTGGCAAATTCCTTTTTGATTTGTACGAAAAGACAAAAGATGAACGGTATCTGAACGCAATTCATCTACTGCGTGATCAAATTAAAACCCATCCTCGCACTAGTGAAGGAGGCTTTTGGCACAAAAAACGCTATCCCAATCAAATGTGGCTTGATGGATTGTATATGGGAGCTGCTTTTTATGCTCAGTATGCAGCAGTATTCAATGAACCAGCCCTTTTTGATGATGTGGTAAATCAATTTGTAATTATTCATAAACACACTTACAATCCGCTAACCGGTTTGAATTATCATGGCTGGGACGAAAGCAAACAGCAAAAATGGGCTGATCCGGTAACCGGTTGTTCACCAAATTACTGGGGAAGGGCAGAAGGCTGGTATGCAATGTCATTGGTTGATGTACTTGATTTTATTCCACAGAATCATGCTGGTCGTGCAAAAATTCTTGAAATTCTAAATCAGGTGGCCAGTGGAATTAAAAAATATCAGGATCAAAAATCGGGATTATGGTATCAGGTTCTTGATCAGGGAACCCGAAAAGGTAATTATTTGGAAGCAACTGCATCATCGATGTTTACCTATGCCTTGTTAAAAGCATCCCGCAAAGGCTATATCGCGAATGATTATCGGGCAATTGCAGAAAAGGCTTATCGGGGAATCGTTGAAAACTTAATCGCCGACAAAGGCAATGGAACGATTAGTCTGACTAAGTGTTGTTCTGTAGCAGGATTAGGTGGCAATCCTTATCGTGATGGATCTTTTGAATACTATGTGAAAGAACCGGTTCGTGACAATGATCCGAAAGGAGTTGGCCCTTTTATTTTAGCATCACTTGAATTCAATCTCTATAAATAATCTTTTAAAACTCAAACAAACTTAACATTTATCTATGATGAAAATGAAGCAAAGTTTTCTTGGAAAGGTTTGCCTGTTAGCACTAATGGTAATTTTTACGGGCGCTCAACTTTATGCTCAAAAAATTACTGGTGTGGTGGTCGATGAGTCAAACTTGCCGATCCCAGGCGTTAACGTTGTTGTAAAAGGAACAACAAATGGTGTGATAACCAGTGGTGATGGTAGCTATACCCTTACTCCCGGGAATGTCCAAAAAGATGTTCTTGTTTTTTCATTCATTGGTTTTGAACCTCAGGAAATTAAAATCAATGGATTGAAGGTTGTTAATGTACAACTAAAAAGCAGTATGCTTGAAATTGAAGAAGTTGTTGCAATTGGATATGGAACTGTCAAAAAAAGAGATTTGACTGGATCTGTCTCCTCTGTAAAGGCTGAAGAAATTTCGAAAAACACTACAAGCAATGCCATGCAAACCATGCAAGCTCGTGTTCCCGGACTTGATATTCAGCAAAAGTCTGGAGAATCAGGAGCCGGGCTTGGGATTACTCTTCGTGGAAATCGTTCGATTAATGCGAATAACGATCCATTGATTTTAGTTGATGGTGTGGAATATGGTTCAACACTGGATATCAACTCTTCTGACATTGAATCAATGGAGGTATTGAAAGATGCATCCTCTACGGCTATCTATGGTACAAAAGGAGCAAACGGAGTAATCATTATTACTACGAAACGCGGTAAAGTTGGAAAAACGAAAGTTAATCTGAACGCTTATTGGTCATCGAATCAACCGACCAATGTGCCAAAAGTGATGTTTGGCATGACTGAAGTTAACCGTCGCATTGAAGCCGAACGGTATAAAAGAGACCAAAAACTTGTAACTGCCGGAACTGGTAAATGGGGCGATTCGAGTGTTGCCGCTTCCGATGTTCTAAGTAGTTCTGCAGCCAATAGTCTTCCATACTCAGAAATGGACGTGTACAATGATGGTTCTTATACTGATTGGGCAGACCTCATCCTTCGAAATGGATTGACAAAAAACTATGAAGTTTCAGTATCCGGAGGAAATGAGAAGACTAATTTTAATCTATCATTAGGTTCGATGAACGAAGAAGGGTTGCTTCGCAAAGACGAAATGGATCGTTATAATGTGAAAATAAACCTTGATCACAAAATGAGTAATATCGTTAAAGTTGGAACAAGCATATTGTACACCTATAAGAATAACGATAAACGTACAAATGTGTTTGGCCAGGCATTAAAGATGACTTCGATTGCACATCCATATGATGCAGATGGTAATATTATTATGAAACCATCGCCAACCTATGAAGCTCATGCCAACCCTTTGTTAGATGAAATCGATGGTAATTTTCAGCATAATATTGAAACAACTCGTTTCTTTGGAAATGCTTACATGGAAATTAATCCGGTGAAGAACATTCAGTTCAAGTCGATGTTCTCTTTGGACAGAACCGATTATCGTGATGGTCTTTATCAGGATTATCAGAGTGTTGGCCGACTTCAGGGGGCAAATGGTGGTTATATTAGTGTGAAAAATCAATCGCAAACCGGATATACCTGGGAAAACACATTGAACTACAATACTAATTTTGGTGGGTCAAAACACAATCTTACCGCTTTGTTAGGTCACAGTATGAGCCAGGGTGTTACTGAGTTTAGAAGTGTTGAAGGTAATACTGCCGCAGAACACTATTATACCAGTTCGTTCTACGATTTGAATAATATCTTAAATGCATCGAGAGTTCTTAAAAATGGTTATACCAAGAGTTCAATGCTTTCTTTCTTTGGACGTTTGAACTATAAATACATGGATAAATATCTTTTAACCGCATCTCTTCGTACTGATGGTTCTTCAGCATTAGCTGCAGGTCATAAATGGGGATATTTTCCGTCAGTAGCAGGTGGATGGCGATTAAGTGAAGAGTCTTTTTTGAAGGGAACAAAATGGTTGGATAATCTTAAATTACGTGCATCCTGGGGATTGTCGGGTAATGCAGCTGTTGACCCTTACAGGACGCTTACAACAGTAAGTAGTAGTAGTACTTTCCCTGTTTACTATTATTTAAATGGGAAAGAATACTCTGGTAGTATTCCAAATACACTTGGAAATGAAAACCTGACCTGGGAAAAAACATCAGCAATGGATTTTGGGTTAGACTTTGGTATTCTGGATAACCGAATTTCAGGTAGTGTTGATGTTTATTTTAGTAAAACCTACGATTTGCTTTATATGAGAAGCCTTCCAACGTCGAATGTATTCTCACAGGTTCTTGATAACATTGGTAAAACTAAAGGATCGGGAGTTGAATTAGGGTTAAATACATTAATTGTAAATTCGAAAAATTTCAAATGGGATGTAAACTGGTCGGCTGCATTTTTCCGTGATGAAATTACTAACCTTTCAGGTGGAATCACCAGAAATATTAACGGGACAACTGGCCAGATTGTTGGTGAGCCAGTAAGTATTTACTATAATTATCAAGCTGATGGATGCTGGGGTGTTGGTGAATATGATACCTATAAAGCAGCCTGGTTATTGCGTCACCCTGGCGAAACAATGACCATGACCGGAGATGTTGGTACAATTAAAATCGTGGATGCCAACGATGATGGCAAACTTACCGATGATGATAAACGCGTTTTCAAACGGACTCCTGATGCTGTCTTGGGTATGAACAATACGTTTAGCTATAAAGATTTCTCTTTATCAGTATTGGTTTATGCTCGTTTGGGGGGATATCTATCTTACGATTTTAATAGTTTGGTTACTTACGATGGTTCTAACTGGGGCGATGTTAAGTATTGGACTCCGGAAAATCAGGGAGCTAAATTTCCTACACCAGGAAATAGTACCAATTGGAGTACCTATGGTAGTGCAGCTTCATACGAAAAAGCATCTTATTTGAAAGTAAAGGATATTACACTTTCATACAAGTTACCTAAGAATGTTCTAACAAAGGTTGGAGTTGGAAATGTTAAGCTTTATGGATCGATGAAAAACTTCTTCACCTTCAGCAGCATTGACAATTACGATTCAGAACGTGGCGGTGCTATTACCTTCCCATTAGCAAAACAGCTTGTATTTGGTGTAAATGTTGAATTTTAAAAGAGATTAATACTATGAAAAATAAAATTTATATAACGGTGGCTATGGCATTTATGCTTAGTGTCACATCTTGCAGCGATTTTATTGAAGAGGATAATAAAGTTGGACAAACAGCCGACCTGCTTTACTCAACAGAAACAGGTATGGAAAGCCTGGTCGCTTCGTGCTACACATATTCGCGTACCTGGTATGGAAAGGAGGCTGCTCTTGGTCTTTCTGAAATGGGATCGGACTTGTTCTACTACGGATTTGATAACAAGCAGAAAAGTTTGAATTCATATAAGATTACTGCGGAAAGTTTGAATAGTAATGAATCTGATAATCCCTGTCTGGATCAATATTGGGAAGCTTTTTTTACGGCAGTAAATGTTTGTAATACAACTTTAGAATATATTCCTAAAAACACACTTCTTTCGGAAGCCAAAAAGACTCAGCATATTGGAGAAGCCCATTTTCTTCGCGCTTTCTACTATTGGCACATGGTGAATCTCTGGGGTGCTGTACCGTACTATAAAACTCCTATTAAGGAAGTTTCTACAGAGGCTCACCGCGATTCAGAAGAATCGGTATACAGTAATATTCTTGCCGACTTGGATGATGCTGCTAAAGAATTAGCAAGTGCAACTGCAAAAACATCTAGTGTTCACTATTGGGCTATTCGGGCATTTAAGGCTCGTGTTCTTTTGTATGCGGCATCTTGGTTAGGTGAGACTAGCATCACCACCAATACAGCTTATGCAGGTAAAAATCTTTATTCCCTGGCAAAAGATGAAGCCGATGCTGTTATTAATAGCGGTGTTGCTACGTTCTATACCAAATATTCTGATGTTTGGACAATGGCCAATGAAGATGTTACAAAAAATAGTGAATGTATTTGGGGAATACCTTATAGCTCTACGTTTACACTCGATGTATTGCCGTATCGTATAAAAACTGATGCAAGCGGAACTTATTTGGATTATAATAACATAATTTCTCGTACTGGTCGTAGTACCGGTGGTGGAAATGCCATGCTTCTGATGTTTGTTCCTAAGTGGAGCAATGCAGGTAGCGACTTGTCAGATGTATTTGTACGTTGTACAACTATTACACAAACCCTGACAAACAGTGTAACTAAAGCGGTTGTTACTTGTGGTCCTACTTATTCGAAATATGGACGTGGTTTTACCCGTTATGTACCCACACTGTATTTAGTAAACTTGTTTAACAAATATAAAGAAACTGACCAACGTTACGATGCGACTATTCGTGATGCATATACTATCGCTCCAGGATTGGAACTTTCATCAAAGAAGTATAAGTCTATGCAGGATACTGCAATCTATTTCATGTCAGTGGATGCTAATTCGGCGAAAGGAAAGGCTATGGTTGCCCGTGCAAAAAATCGTTATCGTATCCATTCTCTGGTTGGGGGTACTCTTCCGTTGTATACCTCGTTGGATCCGGCAACTGCTCTTCCAACAACAACAATGCCTACAGACGATCCGTATGGCGATGGACGGTATAAAAATGTTGCTTATTGTGGTGACCAATCATTCATTGCAATCAGAAAATTTGATGATGATGTCTATACCCGTTCGGACAACGATAAGGTGACTCCTGAAATTTACGACCGTGATGTAATGGTACTTCGTTTGGCTGAAATGTATCTGATTAAAGCTGAGGCTCAAATGAAAACAAGTGATAATAGTGGTGCTCTTGCTACATTAAATGTTTTGCGTGCAAAACGTGCCATTTCAGGGAAAAATAATCTATTAACTGGTACTGTTGATATCAATACTATTCTTGATGAACGTGCCATTGAATTATGTGGCGAGCAACAACGTTGGTTCGATCTGAAACGTACAAAAACTCTTGTCAGCAGGGTTAAAGCTTATAATGCGCAAGCTTCTGCAAACATTAAGGATATTCATTACTACCGTCCGATTCCACAGGCTCAGCTTGATGCGGTTACTAATTTAAGCACAACAGTTGGACAAGGTTTCTGGCAGAATCCGGGTTATTAATAATTGTAGACTACCCTTTCTATAGGCGGGAGGGAGTTATCCATTCCTGAAAGAGTATTGGCAGAAATTTTTGCCAATACTCTTTCTTAAAATATTTATATCACAAAATTTAGTCATTAGGTATTCATCGAAATAGTTGAGATCATCGAAAATTCACGAGTGATATTTCAATGACTTCAATTGGTTTCAGGGAGATGAGTGTACATTCAATGACTTCACTTGGGAATAAAATCAAAAAACAATTCAAATGCATCAGTTATTTAGACGGATTATTTTGGCCCTTTTTCTGCTTTTTACAGGCCAATTTGTAATGGCATTGCCTTCCGATTTTGTTGTTGCTTCTGATGGAAGTGGAAATTTTACATCTATTCAGAAAGCCATTGATGCCTGTAAGGCTTTCCCTGATCATCGAATTGTCATTTTCGTAAAAAATGGAACATATAAAGAAAAATTAGTGATCCCATCATGCAATACTCAATTGTTGATTGTGGGAGAAAGCGTTGAAAAAACGATCATCACTTACGATGATTATTTTGATAAAGTCAATAGGGGAAGAAATAGCACGTTTTACACCTATACGATGAAGGTTGAAGCTAATGATTTCAGGCTTGAAAATATAACCGTTGAAAATACAGCAGGAGCTGTTGGTCAGGCGGTAGCACTGCATGTTGAAGGTGACCGATGCGTTTTTTTTAATTGCAGAATTCTGGGGAATCAGGATACCATATATGCTGCCGGACGTTTTAGCCGTCAGTATTTTAAGAACTGCTACATTGAGGGAACGACCGATTTTATTTTTGGAGAGGCTACTTCCGTTTTTGAAAACTGTTCCATTCATTGCAAAAGCGATTCCTATATTACAGCAGCCAGCACTTCGGAAGGGAAACTTTTTGGTTTTGTGTTTTTGAATTGTAAGATTACTGCGGCTGAAGGGGTCGGTAAAGTATACTTGGGACGTCCATGGCGTATTTATGCCAAAACTGCATTTCTGAATTGTGAAATGGGGGCATTCATTAGTCCGGAAGGTTGGCATAATTGGTCGAAACCGGAAAGCGAAAAGAAAGCTGTTTATGCTGAATATAACAATACCGGAGAGGGAGCATTGAATTCACGCCGTGTTTTATGGTCGGTAAAATTATCAAAGAAAGAAGCTTGCTTTTTTACGAGAGAAAAGATTTTCGCACCATTGGAGCAAGAAAAAATCTTAGGAAGTAAATGGTATGAATAAAAATCTTGATTCTTTCTAGTTGGAGCATGCTGTTGCTTAATACAAGGTAATTGAATTTGATTCTCTGGACCATTGAAGGATTGAAATGATTGGGTAATTATTTGGGGAGTAGTAAATAATAAGAGATTAAAATGAACAGGCAGATAGGTGTTATTTTTTTATTATTTCAGTTTGGATGCTTTACTATTCAGGCCCAAAAAATAAATGAAAATTCAAAGGTTTGGGTCGCAGATAATGGTGACGGAACATACACGAATCCGGTGCTGTATGCCGATTATTCTGATCCGGATGCTATTCGGGTTGGAGCAGATTATTACATGACGGCTTCTTCATTCAATTGTATTCCTGGATTGCCAATTCTTCATTCGCGCGATCTGGTTAATTGGGAATTGATTGGTCATGCTCTTCCCAGGTTATCACCTTATGATGTATCTGATAAAGTTCAGCACGGAAATGGCGTTTGGGCTCCATGCATTCGTTACCATAACAATGAGTTTTATATTTATTATCCGGATCCGGATAATGGAATTTATCTGGTAAAAGCAACTAATCCGATAGGCCCATGGACTGAACCATTGCTCGTTCAAGCGGGAAAGGGATTAATTGATCCATCTCCACTGTGGGATGATGATGGAAAAGCTTATTTGGTTTATGCATTAGCTGGAAGTAGAGCAGGGGTCAAAAGTGTATTGCTGATTAGCAGAATGAATGTTGACGGGACAAAACTTGACGGAAACAGTGTGATGGTTTTTGATGGGCATAAAGCTCATCCAACTGTTGAGGGTCCAAAGTTGTATAAGCGGAATGGTTATTATTACATATTTGCTCCGGCAGGAGGCGTTCCTACCGGATGGCAGTTAGTACTTCGTTCGAAGAATATTTTTGGTCCTTATGAACCGAAAATCGTTATGGCTCAATGGCAAACTGATATTAATGGTCCGCATCAGGGAGCCTGGGTAGATACTCAAACCGGAGAACATTGGTTCCTGAACTTTCAGGATTTGGGAGTATCTGGACGGGTTGTTCATTTAAACCCGATGAAATGGATTAACGATTGGCCCATTATTGGAGTCGATTCTGATGGTGATGGGTGTGGCGAACCTGTCCGAAGATACAAAAAGCCGAATGTGGGTAAAATATATCCGAAGATAACACCTCCGGAAAGTGATGAATTTAATACCAATATGCTGGGCCTTCAATGGCAGTGGCATGCCAATTATCAGACCACATGGGGTTATCCATCAGGTAATTTGGGCTTTTTTAGACTGAACTGTACCTCCAGACCTTCAGGTGCGATTAACCTGTGGAGTATTCCAAATCTTTTGCTACAAAAATTTCCTGCCCCTGAATTTAAGGTAACGACAAAACTTACGTTTGATGCTCGTTTTGATGGGGAAGAAGTTGGACTGGTCGTGATGGGAATGGATTATGGAAAACTGGCCATCCGGCGATCAGATGGGAAACTGGAAGTCCTGACAGCTTCTTGTAAACAGGCAGATAAAGGCCGAACGGAAGAAATTCAGGAAACAAAGCCTTTTGATTCAGCGACTATTTATTTACGTGTTCAGGTTCATAAAGGTGGTGAATGTAGTTTTAGCTACAGCGCTGATAATATGGAATATATTGCGATTGGAGATCTGTTTAAAGCTCGTGAAGGAAAATGGATTGGGGCAAAAGTTGGCTTGTATGCTTTGCGAAATGGCGTAATTAATGATGCTGGATCTGCTGATGTCGATTGGTTTAGAGTTGAGAAATGAGATTAATGATTTGTATTAAGATCAGGTGATGAAAAGATTTATACCATATGCATTCCGATTTTTTGGTGTAGTTATGTTTTTACTGTCTTTCAGTTTAGTAAGGGCAATGAATTACCATTTCGTGGTGGCTGTTGATGGTAGTGGAAACTTTCGTACTATTCAGGAAGCTATTAATGCGGTTCCCGATTTTCGGAAAAACGAAACGATCATATTTATTAAGAAGGGAATTTATAAGGAAAAACTGATTCTAGCAGCGAGCAAGACAAATGTTGTGTTTATTGGAGAAGATCGCGAATCAACAATATTGACTTATGACGATTTTGCGGCTAAGAAGAATTGTTTTGGAGAAGAAATGGGAACGACAGGATCAACATCGTTTTATGTTTTTGGCGATGGATTTCGTGCAGAAAATATCACATTTGAAAACTCTTCAGGCCCGGTTGGGCAAGCGGTTGCTGTTCGTATTGATGGTGATATGGTGGTCTTTCACAATTGTCATTTCTCGGGTTTCCAGGATACACTTTATCCACATGGCGAAAAAAGCCGTCAGTATTATCGTGATTGTATTATTGAAGGAACGGTCGATTTTATCTTCGGATGGTCAACGGCGGTATTTGATCGTTGCACTATCATCTGTAAAGATCATGGTTTTGTAACTGCACCATCGACGAACGAAGGAACTCCTTTTGGTTTTGTTTTTCTTGATTGTAAAATTTCGGGTGCCGCGACAGAAAACTCGTTCTATTTGGGCCGTCCATGGAGACCATTTGGAAAATCCGCTTTTTTACGTTGTGAAATGGGAAACATGGTCAGTCCGGAAGGATGGAGCAATTGGGATAAACCTGATGCTGAAAAATCTTCATTTTTTGCTGAATATAAAAATAGTGGACCGGGAGCAATTTCAGGAAAGCGTGTTGCCTGGTCACATCAGTTAACAGATCAGGAAGCTGCTGTTTATACACTGGAAAATATATTGGGCGATTGGGTCAAAAAATATCAATGATCTGTTAGATAACTTTTAGATAGTAAATTATAAAATAGTAAGATATGAACATTCTGAGGTCAACATTTACACTACTTTCTGTAGCTATTTTTTCTGTTTCTGTGGTTTCTCAGCCACAGTCTCAATCAATTCAGATTTCTGATTTGTATCAGGGAATAGAGTTTAAAATGCCGAAGGTTCAGGAGCCTGTTATTCCGGTCAATTCAGTTTCGATTACTGATTTTGGAGCAAAAAGTGGGGGGCAAATTCTATGTACCCAAGCTTTTTCAGATGCAATCGAGTCTGTTTCTAAAAAAGGTGGGGGACGGGTTGTTATCCCGCGGGGAATTTGGCTTACTGGACCAATTACATTAAAAAGCAATATTGAACTACATACCGAGGTTGGTGCATTGGTCGTTTTTAGTACTGAGAAAAGTTTATATCCATTGGTTGAAACCAATTTTGAAGGGTATAATACCTGGCGATGTATGTCTCCGATTAATGGACGAAACCTTGAAAATATCGCACTTACCGGTAACGGTTTGTTTGATGGTTCTGGTGATGCATGGCGTTCAGTAAAAAAGGAAAAACTAACAGAATCGCAATGGAAGAAACTGATAGCTTCCGGAGGATTGGTGAGTGATGACGGGAAAACCTGGTATCCATCAGATCAGTTTCGAAAAGGGGAGAGTATTGCAGAGATGAACGTTCCCCGATCACTTAAAACGAAAGCTGAATTTGAGCAGATTCGTGATTTTCTCCGTCCGGTAATGGTCAGTTTAATTTCTTGTAAAAAGGTTCTGATTGATGGTCCTACGTTCCAGAATTCTCCGGCATGGTGTTTACATCCATTGATGTGCGAAGATTTTACGCTACGGAATACAACCGTTCGTAATCCATGGTATTCGCAAAATGGTGATGGTGTTGATATTGAATCCTGTAAAAACAGCATTATCCATGACTGTAGTTTTGACGTTGGCGATGATGCTATTTGTATTAAATCGGGTAAAGATAAAGAAGGTCGGGATCGGAAGATGCCTACTGAAAATTTGATAGTTAAGAATTGTATTGTTTATCATGGACATGGTGGTGTAACCGTAGGAAGCGAGATGTCGAGTGGAGTGCGGAATTTGCATGTATCCAACTGTACGTTTATTGGAACCGATGTTGGCTTAAGGTTTAAAAGTAATCGGGGGCGGGGAGGTATTGTTGAAAATATTTTCATTTCAAATGTCGAAATGATTGATATTTCCACGCAAGCTATTTCCTTTAATTTATACTATAGTGGAAAATCTGCATCTGAAGACATGGCGTCAGGCAGCAATGGCCAGGTCCCTTCACTGTTGCCTGTTACTGAAGAGACTCCCCAGTTTAAAAATATCAATATTTGTGATGTTAATTGTAAGGGAGCTTATCAGGGAATATTTTTACAAGGGTTGCCTGAAATGAATCTTGAAAATATTCTGCTTGAAAATATACAGATAGAGTCCGATTATGGCTTGATAATTAGTGATGCCAAAGAAGTTAGGATCAAAAATTTGAACCTGCGAACGAAAAAAATGCCTGTAATTGACTTGAAGAATAGCCTCGATGTAGTTATTGATGGTTTAAAAACCCAGGAAGGTCTAAATTCAATTATTAAAATTGCTGGATTAAGAACCGGAAGTACGGTGTTGAAAAATATAGGAATCACTAATTCCGAAAAGCAAGTTTTGATTGGCAAAGAAGTGCCGAAAAATTTAATACAGTTGGTGAAATAACAATGTTGATAAACTAAAAGTTAAAATGAAACTACGAGTTCTAAATTTGATTCTATTGTTTGTGTTCTTGTGTGTGGGAGGAATAAGTTCTTCATTAGCTCAGCAAGCTGAAGTAAATCGTATCACAGTTTTTACCATTGGCGATTCAACAATGGCGATTAAAAAGGCAGAAGTAGCTCCAGAGACTGGTTGGTGCCAGGTTTTTAATCAGTTTGTTGATCAATCTGTTGAAATTAAAAATCGGGCAATGAATGGTCGTAGTTCCAAAAGTTTTATTGGAGAAGGTCGCTGGAAAGCAGTGTTGGATTCTTTAAAGTCGGGTGATTATGTGTTTATTCAATTTGGGCACAATGATCAGAAAATTAAAGACACAACGAAATATACGGTGCCATTTACCACTTACCGTAAAAATTTAGAACGATATGTTCGTGAAACCCAGGAAAAAGGAGCAATTCCTATTTTGTTTACCTCTATTGTACGCCGGAAGTTTGAGAATGGATTTTTAGTCGATACGCATAGTAATTATCCGGTTGCAATGCGGCAGTTGGCCTCTGAAATGGATGTCCCTTTGATCGATTTACAGTTGCTTACAGCCGGTGCAGTTACTGCTCTTGGTGATGAGGCTACAAAAAATATTTACCTCTGGACTTCTCCTACCGAAAAATATCCTGAAGGCCGAAAAGACGATACTCATTTAAATACAGCCGGTGCAATTTTGGTGGCAAAATTAGCTGCTCAACAGCTGATTTTATTAGATAATTCGTTGGCAAAAAGGATCAAAATTAAATAGGTTGCTGGTTAAATTTGAGAAGTAAAAATCATATGAATTTTGTAGCCTTGCATTTTCTGAATGATAGTGTCGTGTTGCCCTGTTTAATTTCCCCTGAAAAATTTAAATTCGATTTATTTTTTAGCTATTTGGCTTCTATTTTTATTTTGTTGTTAAAACAACGAAATGCCCTCCAGTACTACCCAAGAGAATGGATGTGGGATCTATTTGACAAAAGTTTTTCATTAAGTTAAAAAAGTTATTGCCAAAATGTTTTGTCAGTATGTAATATATCTGTATTTTTAGCTTAATTAAATGCTAATGAGTTTGCTATGCCTGATGAAAAGTGTAGATGGAATACGTGTTCTGCTATTTTAGAACATGTGTTTTGTTGTCAGAATTGATCTTTCCATGATTAATATAAGGCTTCGTTGAGCAGGAAACCCAATTATGTTTAAATAAATCTGATCGCTATGATTTGCCTTTAGCGAAGGGGCGATATGTAATCAGGTGTTTTTGTGTGAACATTGCATAGGAAGAATTAGGTTACAAAAATCCAGATTTTTCATGCCTTGTTTTTAGACCGAATTGCGACATGCTTTTTATTGAATAATACCAAATGAAAAGGGGAAAAAAATTGGGATTATCAATTATTCGTCAAGAAACAGAAGACTTGACAGAAAATTCACTTGTTGAAACAGAAGTTAATATTCAGAATTGTGATATTAACAAGCTTATTCGAGAGCTTAAAATCCAGAATGAAGAACTTTTGTTGGCCAATCAAGCTAGTCAGCAGATTGCCCATAAGTATGCAGAACTCTATAACTCTGCTCCATGTGGATATTTTCTTTTTTCTGCTAATGGGCTAATATTAGATGTAAATCATTTTGGTGCCAAAATGCTTGGAGAAGAGAGGGCAACTTTGGAGTCAAAAAATTTTGGCACTTTTGTTTCTGACGATACCAGAATGCAATTCATTTCATTTCTAGGTAATGTATTCAAAAGCCAGGTTAAAGAAACTATAGAACTTACTTTATGTGTTAAGGAGTCCATACCAATCTATGTACTTCTTTCAGGCATTATTTCTGAAAATAAAAAACATTGTCTGGGTACTATAGTTGACATTTCTGATCAGAAGCATACGGAAAAACAGCTGCGAATACGTGAGCAAAACTATCGTACTATCTATAATTCAACCACAGAAGCTGTTTTTATTCATGATGCAAAGACTGGGGTTTTGATTGATGTAAACGACGCAATGATTGCTATGTATGGATATGGGGGACGAAAAGAGGTACTTGAAATATCATTGACGGACTTGAGTGCGAATATAGAACCCTACAACGAAGATGCTGCTCATTACTATATTCAAAAAGCCATCGAAGAAGGTCCACAATCGTTTGAATGGATTGCCCGGAAGAAAGATGGTTCTACCTTTTGGATTGGCATGACCTTGAAAAAAACTGATATTGGAGGTGAAGGACGAATCCTGGCTGTTGGCCGTGATATTACTGAACGGAAACGTGTAGAAGAAGCTCTTCGTAAGAGTGAATCGACAATAAATAAAAAGCTTCAAAACCTTCTTGATCCGGAAGGAGATATTGGAACATTAAATCTCTCGGATATTGTTGACAATAAAGCTTTGCAAGCTTTGATGGACGATTTCTACCAACTTACTCATATTGGAGGTGCTATTCTTGACGTTTCAGGGAATTATCTGGTTGCTTTTGGTAATCAGGATATTTGTACAAAATTTCACCGCAATCATCCAGAATCGCTGAAAAATTGTTTGGAAAGTGATACGATTCTTTCAGGAGGTGTTAAGCCTGGCGAATTTAAAGCATACCGATGTAAGAATAACCTATGGGATATGGTTACACCGATTATGGTTGGAGATCAGCATTTAGGGAATCTATATCTGGGGCAGTTTTTTTATGAAGATGAAGTGACTGATTATGAGTTGTTCAGGAGCCAGAGTCGTAAGTATGGATATAATGAAGCAGGATATATAGATGCTCTTAATCGGGTTCCTCGTAGCACCCGAGAAAAGGTTGATACTACTATGGCTTTTTGCTCCAAACTTTCAATATTGATTTCGTCATTAAACTACAGTAAAATAAAACTTTCGCGAGCGTTTACGCAAAAAGATCTGGCGTTGGTGAAATTAGAAGAAAGTGAGCGGAAATTTAGAAATCTTTTTCTGGAAGCTCCGTTAGGGGTGGCGCTGATTAACTCACATACCGGAGAATTTTATGAGGTTAATCCGATGTTTGCAAAGATTGCAGGCAGAAGTATCAACGAAATGTCACATATTGATTGGATTAGTATCACACATCCTGATGATATTCAGGAAGATCTTAATCAGATGGCCTTATTTAATGCCCGAAAAACAGACGGGTTTAAAATGAAGAAGCGCTATATTCGTCCTGATGGTACTCTTGTTTGGATAAAAATGACAATTGCCCGGATGGAGGTTGGTGATAAACAATCCCCTTGTCATCTCTGCATGATTGAAGATATTACGGAAAGCAAAAAAGCCGAAATGAGGCTTACGGAAAGCGAAGAAAAACTTAGTACTTTATTTAGTGCTATGACAGAGACGGTTGTCATGCATGAGTTGGTATTTGATGAGCAGGGACAGGTCATTAACTATCGGGTAACTGATTGTAATCAGGCATATACAAAGATTGTTGGAGCAATGAAATCTGATATAATCGGACATTTGGCAACAGATATTTATAAAAGAGAAACTGCTCCGTTCTTAAATGAATTATCTAGTGTGGCTTTAACTGGTGTTTCCTATGAATTCACAACTTACGTTGCTCATTTAGATAAACATCTTATGATTTCGGCAGTTTCTCTCCGAAAGAACCATTTTGCAACGATTATTACCGACATTACCAATCTTCAGCAGATGCAAGAAGTCTTAGTTGCTAAAAATAAGGAGCTAGAGAATTTTCTTTATATCACATCACATGATTTAAGATCACCATTAGTAAATATACAGGGGTTTAGCCATCGATTACAAAAACAAGCAGAGATAATAAAAACGATGCTATTGGAGTGTACGTACGATTCAGAGTCTAAAGCAGGTATTGAAACAATCATTAATGAGGGGATTCCAAAATCATTAAAATTTATTTTGTCGAATATTGAGAAGATGGATACTCTTATCAACGGACTTTTACAAATATCGAGAACCGGAAGAATTGTTTTATTTATTTGTAAGTTGAATATGAGAAAGTTATTTGATTCTGTTATTATTGCACACAATTTTCAGTTAAGTGAATTAGGTGCAAAAGTGGTATTAGGAGACTTACCTGATTGTTATGGCGATGAATCCCAGCTTAATCAACTGTTTTCCAATATTATTGATAATGCAATAAAATATCATGATCCTAAACGTCAATTGGTGCTGGAAATATCAGCAAGTGTGCATTACGATAAAGTAACATATCGTATTAAAGATTCAGGGATCGGTATCTCACCCCGTCATCTTGGAAAGATCTGGGATGTATTCTTTCGTGTTGATTCCAGAGATCCCAATGCTGGAGAAGGTTTAGGTTTGAGTCTTGCCAAGAGAATTGTAGACAATCACCAGGGACGAATTTGGGCAGAATCTGAAGAGGGAGTAGGTACCGTCTTTTATGTAGAATTGCAGAAAAAGAAATTTCAAAACATTAACAGTTTATAAATCAAAAAAATGGTTGGCTATAAAAAAATGGTAATCTTGATTGCTGAAGATGACGATGGTCATGCTGAGCTTATTCAGAGTGGGTTAGTAGATTCAGGTATTTGCAATCCGATAATCCGTTTTTCGAATGGAGAAGAAGTCTGTCAATTTTTGTCTGGCACTTCGGATAAAGCGGTTCGTGACGAAAGAAACAACTATTTGTTGCTGTTAGATATCAATATGCCAAAAATGGACGGAATTGAAGTATTAAAAAGATTGAAATCGGATGATAATCTAAAAGAAATTCCTGTAATGATGCTTACAACGACGGATGATCCGCGAGAAGTTGAAGCTTGTTATAAAATTGGATGTAACATATATATAACCAAACCCGTCGATTTTGTTGCTTTTACAGAAACATTAAACCGTTTAGGCTTATTTATTCAGGTTGTTAAGATTTAATATTTACTATTCAGATGGAAGAAAACTTAAAGACAATACTCATTGTTGAAGATGATGCCGGATTGATTGAATTACTTGCTGATAAGATGAAAGATTGTGGATATCATCCTATTAGTGCCGCGTTTGCCAGTGATGCATTTATCTGGGTGGAAAATCATACTCCATTCTTGATGATATTGGATTATTGTCTTCCAGACATGAATGGGAAAGAGTTTATTAATGGGCTAAAGGACAGAAAACTGCCGATTCCTCCCTTTGTTGTGTCCACCGGGCAGGGAGATGAACGCATTGCAGTTGAAATGATGAAGCTTGGAGCTAGTGATTATATTATAAAGGATACTCATTTTTTGGAAATGATACCTTTGGTGGTTTCCAGAGTTGGTCGGGAGATTGAGTATGAAGATAGATTCAGATTGACAGAGCTGGCTTTGGCTGAATCAAATCAGTTTAATAAGCAAATTATTCATAGTACCAGAGAGGGAATTGTTGTTTGTGATCGCGATTTGAGGTGTCAGGTGTGGAACCCTTTTGTGGAAGAATTGACAGGAATCTCTGAATCGGAGGTGCTGGGGAAGAGTGCAAAGGATCTTTCTCTGTTTTCTCAGGAAGCCAACATCATTAAGAATATTAAAAAGGCTATGGCTGGTAAGTTTGTAGCAGAGGTTGATATTCCTTTCTACATCATCGATTCCGGAAAATCCGGATGGGTTTCCTATACAGTGGCCTCGCTGTTGAGTGCAACGAATGACATTGTTGGAGCAATTTGCACTATTCGGGATATTACAGACCGGAAGTTGGCAGAAAAAGCATTAATAGAGAGTGAAACCCGGTTCCGGACATTAATCGAGCAAGCTCCTGTTGCTATAAATATTTCCAGGGGCAGAGTAAGCTTGTATGCGAATAAAAAGTTTGCAGAAATATTGGGTTTGAGAAGTGTGGAAGAGTCTGTTGGTCAGTATGTCGAAGAATATTATGCCCCCCAAAGTAGAGGTCAGGTTAGTAATAGTGTTCTTCAATTAATTCAGGGAAATATGGATTTTGCTGAATTTGAAACAATTGGGTGCCGTGCTGATGGTTCGTTATTTCCGATGCTAATCAATTGTTCTACCGTTGAGCTTTCTGATGGAAAGGCTATAATAACTTTTCTTACGGATATTACTGAACGCAAGAAAGCCGAAATTGCCATTATTGAAAATCAAAGGTTAGGCGCAATTGGCGAAATGGCCTCGTCGATTGCTCATGATTTTAATAATTCCCTTCAATCGATATTAGGTAATCTGGAATTGGCTATGTTGCAGCCCGAATTATCGGAATCGCTCCATCAATATTTAACTACCATAAAAACGGTAGCATATGATGCTGCCGTCAGAGTTAAGCAAATACAGCGTTTCGGTGGAAAAAAAGTAGAGCCCAAATTCTCTCATGTTGACTTAAACAGTTTGATTCTTGATGTAGTAAATCAATTGCGCCCATTGTGGAAAAATGAAGCAGAAAAGAAGGGTTTATCAATAGACGTAACTACTCAGTTATCTGAAATTCCTGAATTTTATGGGAATGACGGAGAAATAAGATCTGCATTGTATAATATTGTAAAGAATAGTATTGAAGCAATGCCTAAAGGCGGGAACATCATTCTGGAGACAGCCAAAACTCCTGATGGTATATCTATAACAGTTTCGGATACAGGTCTTGGAATGGATGAAAAAACAAAGGCTCGTGTATTTCAACCGTTTTTTACAACTAAAGGATTTGATCTGGGACGAGGTCTTGGAATGAGCGGTGTTTATAGTATTGTAAAAGAGCATAAAGGTGATATTTATGTCAAGAAAACGGTCTTGGGAGAAGGAACTTCAATTGAAATGGTACTACCCTATACGCATCAGCGGAAGCGCGTTGGTAATACAGAAGAAGTAGTAGAATGTACGAGCAGAATGAGAGTTCTGTGGGTTGAAGACAATGCTATTGTTAGGAAAGTTTCAAAGCTAATGTTGGAAAATCTTAATCATGAGGCAGATGTGGCCGGCAGTGGAAAGGAAGCACTGGAATTTCTTAGTAAGAATGAATACGACCTTGTAATAACCGACATTGGAATGCCGGAAATGAATGGGTGGCAACTAGCTGATATTATAAAAGACAAGTTTGGTGGCAAAATGAAAGTTGCTGTCATTACCGGATGGAGCGACGAAATTGACGATTATACCCGAAAAGAGCATGGCGTTGATCATATACTGGGAAAACCTTTCAGTATCGAACAGCTTAAAAAATTGTTGGATGAATCTACCTTTCAGGGAACTGAAAAATGTGTAAGTAGAG